>Ga0207433_10000070_pt1 | contig 230080 bp, 182 predicted proteins | sample YelNatPaOPGAMG01_FD_187559 | JGI IMG/M metagenome (GOLD analysis project Ga0207433, IMG submission 187559) | Hot spring thermophilic microbial communities from Obsidian Pool, Yellowstone National Park, USA - OP-RAMG-01 (SPAdes) (version 3) | ecosystem: Environmental > Aquatic > Thermal...
GTCCAAACTATCCAGGGATTTCATGGGGAAATCACTTTGATTACCAGACCCGTGGCTACTATCTTCCTAAAGGAGGTCCCACTGTTGTATGGACTTCATTAATTGGACATGCTTATATGGATGCCTTTGAACTTTTGAATCGTGATGCTGATTTAGAAATTGCAATAAAGGCTACGAAATTTATTCTTGAAGGTTTAGAAAGAAAAAAAGAGACAAAGGGAATATGTATTAGTTATGTTCCTGGGACATATCTTCCGATTCACAATGCAAATATGCTTGCTGGGGGATTTTTAGCACGAGTTTACAAATATACAAGAGATGAAAACCTTTATCAAGTGGCAAAGGAAGCAGTAGAATATACTGTAAATGCTCAACATCCAGAAGGATTTTGGTGGTATGGAGAACATCCTAAATATCATTGGGTAGACAATTGGCATACTGCATACGTATTGGATTCGTTATGGTGGTATATGAAATCCACTGAAGATTTTACCTATATGGGAAATTTTCGTAAGGGGGTACAGTTTTGGTTAGATCATTTTTTCGTAGAGACTGGAATACCAAAGTTTTACTCCAATAAAATTTATCCCATTGATATCCAATGCGCTTCACAAGCGATTGAAAGTTTAACTTTATACGCCCAAGTTTACGATCCTCTATGTTTACCATTGGCAGAAAAGGTGGCTTTATGGACAATTTCCAATATGCAAGATAAAGAAGGATATTTTTACTTTAGGCGATATTGGTGGGGAGTGAATAAGATACCCATGCTCCATTGGGGCCAGGCGACAATGTTTCATGCATTGTGTATTTTATTAAAAGAAATGATATTGAGAGAGAATCATGAAACTAAACCAAGAGTTAATTCCTCCGGTTAATACTGCAGTAGAATATTCTTTTCATTTGCTTTCCCGAAGACTTGACCTCAAAAAAAGACAATATGGTTTATTGGTAGGATGTGGAAAAGGTGAAGAGGTAATTTATTTCCGTAGATTATTTCACAGTCCATATATTATAGGAGTGGATATTGTTTCAAATTTTTCTCCTTTGGTTATGAAAGAGAAGTGTACATTAATTGCCAATGGAGAAAACTTGCCTTTTCCTTCTAACCGGTTTAATTTTTGTGGTGCTTTTCACTCTCTGGAGCATATGTCAAATCCTTATAAAGTAGTTGCTGAAATTTTTAGAGTTCTCTTACCGGGTGGATGGTTCTATTTGGGGGTACCTAATAAAACACGAATAATAGGATATATGGGTTCATTTGAGGCTTCTATTCGGGAGAAAATTGTTTGGAATATTAAAGATTATGTTGCCCGATTAAAGGGTAAATTTGAAAATGAATTAGGTGCTCATGCAGGTTTTACTAAAAAAGAGTTACAGGGTTTACTTGATCTTTATTTTAGCTATACTTTATTTGTCACTGAAGACTATTTGCGATTTAAATATGCAAATAAAATCCCTCGTTCAATTTTAGATTTTTTACTTTCACCAAAAATGGGAATTATTTTGCCCCAGCGCATTATGCTCTTTGTCGGAAATTGGTATAAAATTAATAATTTTATTAAAATTTAACAGGTGAGTGTAATGAAAAATAAGTGTATTCGGCCTTGGTTATGTTGGCTGTGTTTCTGCAGCATGTTTAGCCGAGAATGGACATCATGTAATAGGAGTTGATATTGACTCCGAGAAAGTTTCTGCAATTCAGAAGGGAAGAAGTCCAATTATTGAACCAGGGCTTCCCGAGTTGATTTCCAAGGTTGTGGCGAAGCACTTTTTGGCAGCTACTATGGATGTCACTTATGCTATCCATGAAAGTGAGATTTCCTTGATTTGTGTGGGTACCCCTTCTCTTCCTAACGGAGAAATAGATTTAAAATTTGTTTACGGAGTTTGTGAAAAAATTGGAAAAGCCTTGAAAAGCCGAAACAATAGCGCGGTTTTGAGACTCCAGTAGATCGCTGGTTTCGCTTCGAGTTGTCCCGCTATGTACAGGAGAACTTACTTGGCTCTCGCTCGGCCTGCCGAACGTACTTTAACCCAGTTGTAGTGAGTTCTCTCCTACACGAGCATTTAAATGGGCGAGAAGATAACCGAAGCCGGTTGTTTTGCTTGTTAGTTTTTGAACTCTGGTATCGTCAGTTTATTAGTGATACAGGCGTGAAGGTCGCATGAAGATTGTCAATATCGTCGGTACTCGACCAAATTTTGTAAAAATAGCCTCACTGATAAAAGAGATGCATCGTTACCCCGACATAGAGCCTGTGCTCGTTCACACGGGGCAGCACTACGATGAAAACATGTCCAGGGTGTTCTTTGAGGAGTTGGGCATTCCGCAGCCAGACTATGACTTGGGAGTCGGCTCCGGCTCCCACACCTGGCAAACTGCCCAGGTGATGTTGGCCCTGGAACCGTTGCTCCGTGACCTGCAGCCCGATGTGGTCGTGGTGGTGGGCGACGTGAACTCAACGGTCGCGGCGGCGCTGGTGACCGCCAAGTTGGGTATCCCCCTGGCGCACGTCGAGGCCGGCTTGCGCAGTTTCGACCGCACAATGCCCGAAGAGATCAACCGCGTGGTCACCGACGCGCTGGCCGATTACCTGTTCACCACCGAGCGCAGCGCCAACGAAAACCTGCGGCGCGAGGGCGTCCCCGACGAGAAGATCTTCTTCGTCGGCAACGTCATGATTGACACCCTGCTGCGCTATCGTGAGCGCGCCGTCGCTCTGGGAATGCCCGCCCGCTACGGTGTCCAGGCTCACGATTATGCCGTGCTGACCCTCCATCGCCCATCCAGCGTGGACGTGCCGGAAGTGCTCAGCGGTATCCTGGACGCCGTGGCGGCGCTCCAGGTGCGGCTGCCTGTGCTGTTCCCGGTGCATCCGCGGACGTTGCAGCGTCTCGCGGACGCAAGGCTGCTTGAGCGTGCCCGCTCCCTGCCAAACTTGCGCCTGCTGGAACCGCTGGGCTACCTGGAATTCCTCGGCTTGATGGCGCAGGCACGACTGGTACTGACCGATTCCGGCGGTATCCAGGAGGAGACGACTATTTTGAGCATCCCCTGCCTGACCCTGCGCGAGAACAGCGAGCGACCGGTGACGATCAGTGAAGGCACGAATGAACTGGTCGGCACGTCGCCGGAACGCATTCTGGCGGCCGCCCAGCGCAGGCTGGATCAGGCCGAAATGGTTTCCGACAACCCTTTGTGTCTGATGGGCAGAGATAGTCACTACCCTGAACTGTGGGATGGGCGCGCGGCGGAGCGGATTGTGCGCATTTTGCGCGAAAGGTGCCAGCGGTCTTCATGAGAATCTGGATAGACCTCGCCAACTCCCCGCAGGTCCTCTTCTTTCGCCCGATTGTGCCTGAACTGGAACGGCGTGGGCACGAGGTCACAATCACCAGCCGGGATTTCGCCCAGACCGCTCAGCTGGCCGATCGGTACGACCTGCGGCACACGGTCGTGGGCAGTCACGGTGGCAAGAAGCTTTCCAGGATTGGCCTTCGCATTCTGGAACGAGCCTGGCAACTGGTGCGTTTCGCCAGAGCTCAGAAGTTCGACCTGGCCGTCAGTCACAATTCCTATGCCCAGGCTCTGGCCGCCGCCATATTGCGGATCCCTTTTGTTACCTCGATGGACTACGAGCACCAGCCGGCCAATCATGTCTGTTTCCGTTTAGCGAGCCGGGTCATCGTGCCCAAATGTTTTCCCGGTTGGGCTTTGTGCAAATACGGCGCGACTCCCCAGAAGACGGCCTGCTATCATGGGCTTAAAGAGCAGGTTTACCTGACCGATTTCACACCCCAACCGGATTACCTGGCCTCAGTCGGCATTCCAGAAGACCGAATCATCGTGGTTATGCGCCCGCCAGGATCGTGGGGGCTGTATCATCATTTCGATAACCCCCTCTTTGAACAGGTGCTTGACTACGTAGCCGCAAGCCCCGAAGTGTACATCGTGTTCCTGCCGCGTATCGTTTCGCAAGCGGATGCCATCCACGCCCAGGGGCGCGCCAACGTTTGGGTGCCTTCGGCGGCTTTGGATGGGCCTAACCTGCTTTATCACGCGGACCTCGTGATCAGCGGCGGAGGGACGATGAATCGGGAAGCGGCTGTGTTGGGCACCCCAACGTACTCGGTCTTCAAGGGCAAACTGGCAGCCGTAGACAACTATCTGATCAACTGCGGGCGCATGGCGCATGTGGCTGAGGAGAAAGACATCCCGGCCATCCGGGTAGGCAAGAAACAGCCCCATAATCGGCTGAACGGTGATCGCCTGGTGCAGGAGATCACCGACGCCATACTTTCGACACGGGAGCGGAAATGAACGTCCCCTTCGTTGACCTGAAAGCCCAATACGCCTCCCTCAAGCCCCAGATGGCGCTACCATCCAAAGCGTGCTGGAACGCTCCGCCTTCATCCTGGGCAAGGAGGTGGAAGCCTTTGAGCAGGCTTTCGCCGATTACATCGGTGTGAAACATGCCATCGGCGTTGGCTCCGACACCGATGCCCTGCGCCTGGCGCTGGAAGCCCTTGGCATCGGCCAGGGCGACGAGGTGATCACCGTCGCCAACACCTACATTGCCACCTGCGAGGCCATCACTCACATGGGGGCCACCGTCCGCCTGGTAGATGCCGACCCCCGGACCTACAACTTGGACGTGGGGAATCTGGAAACGGAAGTCAGAAAATGGAGAATGGAAGATTGAGAATGGAGGTGGGAAGAGGGAAGGGGGAAGTTGAAGGCGATTATTCCGGTGCACCTGTATGGACAGCCGGCCGACATGGGACCGATTATGGAGATTGCTTGCAAGCATGGGCTGAAGGTGATTGAGGACTGTGCGCAGGCACATGGAGCCAAGATAGCAGATAGCAACCATCAGCCATCTGCTATTAGCTATCGGCTAGTGGGAAAATATATCCAGTTGAAGTGAATGTGAAGATTTTTTAAAAACGGATGGGAAAAGTTTTGGAAGAGGATAGGAAAAACTGTCTAAGTCAAAAAATGAAATATTTGGTATTTCATATTTCAAACTTTATCCGTAAATTAAAACAGTGGATAAGTGTTTTCCGAGCACTCAGTATTTCTGGCTTTTTAGGTAGTAATGTGGCGACGCTTTCTTTCATTGGGAAACCGCGTACTGCGCTCTCTTATATCCAACATAATCTTTTTGTGTGGCGAATGTTGAACAGAAAGGGATTACCGCAACGTCAATTTCACGAACTCTTTTCCACCCCGGAAAATGTGGGGTTACAGGTTCTTCCCACAAGAGGATATTTCACCGATTGGGACGCTCATTACACAAAAGATGTTTTTTATCTTGCGCTTTTGGCAAAAGTACTTTCACCGAAGGTCGTTTTTGAAATCGGCACTTTGCACGGATATACTGCTTTGCTCTTTGCTTTGAATACGCCACCGGATACGGTGGTCTATACCCTTGACTTGCCGCCTGATGAGTCGTGCGGACCCTCCCTTCCGACCACGGTGGTGGACGATGCTCATATCGTGGCTCATACACGCTGTGCTGAGTACCTTTACTTAAAGCATCCCTTGGGTAAAAAAGTAAAACAACTTTATGGAGACAGTGCCCAGTTCGATTTTACGCCTTACCACGGGGCCGTGGATTTGTTCTTCGTGGATGGCGCACACAGTTACGCATACGTGCGTTCTGACTCCTTGAATGCACTCGCGTGCACACGTCGGGGGGGGTGATTGTGTGGCATGACTATGGTCGGTGGGGTGTCAATGGGGTTTCTCGGTGGCTTCATGAACTTTCAAACACGTATCCTAAAATTTATCGATTACCCGGTTCAAGTTTAGCCATTCTTCAATTGGAATAAATTCAAAATGAACCTTACGGAAATGAGAGAAAAGCATGTTCAAGCTTTGGCCAAAGGGTTGGATGCACTTGTTTCTCAACTTCGGGATATTCCAGAAGTCAAACGCATTATTCTTTTTGGCTCGTATGCTCAAGGAAGGCGAGATCTATTTACGGATTTGGATGTATTGGTCATTATGGATTCTCCCTTGGATTTTATTTCTAGAAATGTCGAATTGGCACGGAAGATCCATGTGGATGTGGCCTTGGATTTGCTTGTATATACTTCCCAAGAATTTGAAAAGCTTCGAAATCGGCCATTTTTTAGACATATCATAAATACAGGGAAAGTGCTTTATGAGAAAAAGTGACCGAGATGAAGGAATGCGATGGTTGGAACAAGCTCAGGTGGATTTAGAATGGGCTCGGCATCTTTATGAAGAAGGGGCATATTATTTGGTATGTTTTTTGGCACAACAGTGCACTGAAAAAGCATTGAAGGCTTTTCTTTATGCCCAGGGGGAAGAAATGGTGATCGGGCATTCTGTTCGCCAATTGGCCCAGCGGGTAAGGGAATATGATCCGCATTTTCAGAATGAGGTGGATCGGTGGGGGGTATTGGATATTTATTATATTCCTACGCGTTACCCAAATGGGCTTCCAGAAGATATTCCAGCTCGGGTCTATACTCGGGAGGCTGGAGAAAGTGCATTAAAAGTAGCAGAAGAAGCAGTGAAGAAGATCACACTTTGGTTTCAGGAAAAATTTTCTTAACTTATAGTAATTTATGAGAGGATAAAATGGAAATTCCGTTTGTGGATCTCAAAATTCAGTATCAGTCTCTTAAATCAGAGATGGATTCTGCTATTCAGAAGGTATTAGAAAAAAGCGCATTTATTTTGGGACATGAATGCGAGAAATTTGAACAACAATTTGCTGAGTACATTGGAGTGAAATATTGTATTGGGGTAGGATCTGGGACAGATGCTTTGCGGCTTGCATTGGAAGCCATTGGCATTGGACCTGGCGATGAAGTCATTACTGTGCCGAATACATATATTGCTACCTGTGAAGCCATTAGCCATACGGGTGCAAAAATTCGGTTTGTAGATGCGCATCCAAAGACGTATAACATAAATCCTGCCCTGCTTGAGGCTGCGATTACCCCTTCAACCCGTGCGGTTATTCCTGTACATTTATATGGGCAACCTGCAGAGATGGATCCTATTATGGACATTGCGCATCAGCATCTACTTTATGTGATAGAAGATTGTGCACAGGCTCATGGCGCAATGTACAAAGGCCAGAAAGTAGGGAGTTTTGGCCATGTGGGATGCTTCAGTTTTTTCCCAGGGAAAAATCTTGGAGCCTACGGGGACGGAGGCGCAGTGGTCACCAACGACGAGGCAATTGCAGAGAAAGTACGAATGCTTCGGAATCATGGGCAAAAAGTGAAATACGAACATCTCATGGTGGGATATTGTCATCGATTGGATAATCTCCAGGCAGGCGTATTGAACGTAAAGTTACCTCACTTGGATAAATGGAATGCGGCACGTCGCAGCCGGGCAGCCCTATACGATCAACTCCTTCAGGAGGTCCCTGGTATTGTGACACCCTATGTTCTACCACACGTAGAGCCGGTGTACCATCTCTATGTCATCCGGGTTACCAATGGCCGACGCGATGCCTTGCAACGCTACCTCAATGAGGCAGGCATTGCCACTGGTCTCCACTATCCGATTCCTGTGCATCTGCAGAAGGCTTATGCGAGTCTGGGACACAAGCCTGGGGATTTCCCAGTGAGCGAAGCGTTGGCTCTCCAGGGGCTTTCACTCCCAATGTATCCTGAATTAAAGGATGAACAGGTTGAGTACGTGGTAGACAAAATTAAAGAATTCATGGGAAAGCCGGAATAATTTCCATGGGTGCATCCAGTCTTGTCACAGATGAAATTTTAATCGGTTTGGCAATGCGTCTCAAACCCATTTTTGAACGCTACCGGGTTTTGCGCGCAATTGCATTTGGTTCTTTAGCGAGGGGGGAAGGCACCCGGAGAAGCGATTTAGACTTGTTGATCATTCAACACACGACAGAACGATTTTTAGATCGGTATGGGGAACTTTTTCGAGAAATTGTGCAGGAAGTTTCAGAGAGAGATGTCGATATGCTGATCTACACTCCAGAAGAAATTGAGCAATTGGCCGATCGCCCATTTATTGCCAAAGTGCTCAAAGAAGGGAAAATTCTGTATGAGTCGCACAAAGAACCGGCATCAAGCTGAACGATGGTTACAAACTGCTGAGGAAGATTTAAAAGCAGCACGGGTTCTTCTTGAAAATGGGATGTATGCCCATGCCTGTTTTTCTGCACAGCAAAGCGGAGAAAAAGCAATAAAAGCATTGTGGTATCTGGTCGATGCAGAGCCGTGGGGACATTCTGTACAACGACTGGTGGCTGAGTTTCCCCTTCGAAATGAAATATCTGATATTTCGGTGTGGTTAGACCATGCAGGGTTTCTGGACCAATTTTACATTCCTACTCGGTATCCAAATGGTCTTCCAGACTTGACCCCCGAACAAGTGTATCGGCTTGAAGATGCCCAGCGGAGTATCAAATCTGCCCAAGTGCTTTTTCTTGCTTGTAAAAAATGGGTGGAGGAGTATCCAGAATGAATCAAAATGCTTCTCCAGTCCATATTGCAGTCGTGGGAATAGGATATTGGGGACCCAATCTGGTACGAAATTTTTCAAATTTACCTGAGGTGAAAATAGAGAGCGTATGCGACCTGGATTCTCGGCGTCTCTCAAATTTGGCTTCAAAGTATCCAGATATCAAAATGACTACCCATCTCGAAGAAATTTTAGATAATCCAAAAATTGAGGCGGTTGTAGTAGCCACTCCAGCAGAAACCCATCGCACTATTGTAGAACGTGCGCTGCGTGCAAAAAAGCACGTGTATGTAGAAAAGCCACTGGCTGTATGTGCGTCGGATGCAGAATTCCTAGTCCGCCTTGCAGAGGAATTTAACCGGGTACTCATGGTTGGTCATATCTTTTTGTATGCTCCCCCTGTTTCTCAAATGATTCATTTGGTTCAACAAGGAGCCATTGGTAAAATTCGTTATGTTCACGGGATTCGAACCAGTATGTCAGGAACAGCTAGGGTCGATACCAACATTCTCTGGGATGCATTGATTCATGATGCGTATATTTTACCAGCCCTTTTTGGTCGTTTGCCTTTTCGGGTTCTTGCTGTAGGGGGAAGCTATCTCAATCCAGGACTTGAAGACGTGGCATTCTTGACTTTTGATTTTGGCAATGGCGCATTGGCTCACATTTATGTGAGCTGGTATGCCTTAGAAAAGACCAGACGTCTCACTGTCATTGGGAGCGAAGCCATTCTAGAGTATAACGATTTGGCTCCTTCCAAATTAGTCCGGTACCTTCGATGGTATGAACAAGATGCAGTAAAAGATCCTCAAGGACGGCCAAAATGGCACTGGCGTGATGAAGGATCAGAAGTGATTGAGATTTCTCAGGAAGAACCGTTACAAATAGAATGTCAACACTTCATCCATTGTATCACCAATGGGACCTCCCCTCTTACGGACGGACGTGCTGGGTTAAAAGCGGTGCAAATTTTAGAAGCATGTGAACACTCTTTAAGGTCTGGAAATGTTTGGGTCGAAATTCAAAATAATAAAATGGATTTGTTTTGAGAGGAACAAAATGACAACCAGATGGCAGAGAATTGCGCCTGATGTGAAGATAGGTCGGGACGTGAAAATTTATGATTTTGTCAACCTTTACGGTTGCGAAATTGGTGATGGGTCTCAAATTGGGCCTTTTGTCGAAATTCAACGGGGCGTGGTCATTGGAAAGCGGGTTAAGATTCAAAGTCACACGTTTATTTGTGAGGGCGTGACAATTGAAGATGAAGCATTTATCGGGCACGGTGTAATGTTCATTAACGATAAATATCCAGTTTCTGTTTTACCAGAAGGAACACCTTTACCAGAGCGAGAGCGTACTCATGTAGGGCGGGGGGCTTCCATAGGAAGTAATGCGACGATTTTGGGGAATATTAAGATTGGCGAGAATGCGCTGGTGGGAGCAGGAAGTGTAGTGACAAAGGATGTTCCTCCCAATGCAATTGTGGCAGGAAATCCTGCTCGAATTTTAAGAATTAAGAAATGACTATGGACAACAAAGAATACGAAATTCTTAAACGGTGTTTAGATTTTTTTATTGCATTGTACGTCTTGATCTTTTTTTCTCCTTTATGGGTATTGATTTATTGTCTTGTCCGGCTTACTTCTTCTGGACCAGGCTTATACCTTCAGCGGGGCGTTATCGGGAAGGGAGAATGTGAGTTTATTGTATATAAATTTCGAACTATGTTTTATAATACCGATGATACTCTTCATAAACATGCCATTAAGCGTTTTGTGAATGGAAAGGCGTTGAGTGTTTTCAGTCAAAAAGGGAAGAAAAAGGTTGTATATAAACTAATTAATGATCCACGTATTACTCCATTTGGCCAATTCCTTCGGAAAACAGGACTAGATGAAGTCCCTCAATTTTTCAATGTATTACGTGGTGAAATGTCCGTGGTGGGTCCACGGCCTCCTCTGTATTACGAATACGAACATTATACTGAATACCATAAAAAAAGACTTACAGTGCTTCCTGGGATTACTGGATTATATCAAGTGAGAGGGAGGAGTTACGTTCCTTTTGATGAGATGGTTGAATTGGATCTCCAATATATTCAACGGCGTTCTTTTTGCCTGGATTTGGCCATTATTGCAGTGACACCTTGGGTGATGCTTACCGGAAAAGGAGGGCATTAATTCTTTCAATGCATTTTTCGTCAGACTTAATTTAGTGAGGAAGGAATTTCTATGATTTTAACCCGCACACCCTTTCGACTTCCATTGGGGGGAGGGGGAACGGATTTACCTTCGTACTACTCCAAGTACGGAGGGTTTTTAGTCACTGCTGCAATTAACAAATACATGTACATTCATATCAACCGTCCTGCTTTGGTTCATAAAATTAAAGTGAATTACAGCAGAACTGAAATTGTGGATCATCCGGATGAAATCAAACATGAATTGGTGCGCGAAAGTTTAAAACTGTTAAATATCGGAGCCCCTATTGAAATTCATTCCATGGCCGATGTTTCTGCCGGAACAGGTCTTGGCTCTTCCAGTGCTTACACCGTGGGGCTTCTCAATGGACTCACGCGACTCATTCGGCATTTTATGTCAGTTCAGGAATTGGCAGAAATGGCCTGTCACATTGAAATCGATCGATTGGGAAAGCCCATTGGAAAACAAGATCAATATGCCTCTGCTTTTGGCGGTATTATTGCTCTGGAAATCGAACCCAGTGGAAAAGTGCATGTCACGCCTTTAGACATCCATTCCGAAGTCATTCGAGATTTTGAAAATCATCTCATGATGTTTTATACCCATATTGAACGGGATGCCAATGAAATTCTAAAAGAAGAAAGTGAAAAAATTCAAAAAGCCAATCCAGGCAATTCAAGTCACGAGAATAGTTCGGAAGCCCTTCAAGCGCTTCACCAAATCAAAGAAATTGGACATCGCTCTCGAGATGCGATTTTAATGGGCGATGTCGAAACATACGGCAAATTGCTTCACGAACATTGGCAAATCAAAAAAAAGATCTCTTCCAAAATGTCCTCTCCTCAAATTGACCAGTGGTATGAATTGGCTATGGAAAATGGTGCAATCGGAGGGAAAATTATGGGCGCAGGGGGAGGCGGATTTTTCCTCTTTTGTGTAAAAAATGGAAAACGGAAACACCTCCGGGCGGTTTTAGAACAGGCAGGGCTCCGGTACATGGATTTTCGATTTGATTTTGAAGGATCGCGGGTGTTGGTGAATATATGAGAAGATTGTGAAATGTGAAGAGCGAAGTGTGAAGTGAGAAAGATGATCAATTTTAGGCCGCATAAGAAATTGTTGGTTTATCAAAAGTCGCTGGATTTTGTGACTGCAGTGTATGCATTAACAAATTCATTTCCAAAAAATGAAGAATTCGGATTGAAATCACAGCTTCGGCGAGCCTCTGTTTCTGTTCCTTCCTGGATTGCTGAAGGTTTGACAAGAAAATCAAAAGCGGATAAACTTCATTTTCTGAATGTCGTGCAATGTTCACGGAGTGAAATAGTGGAGATCGCGTTTCGATTAAATAGATTTCGGTGGAGGAGTAACATCGTTTTGAAAATGAGCTGATTCCAATTCAAGAATTGCTCGGTGGGTTGATACGAAGTATTAAAAAAGTGAAGTGTAAAAGGATGAATAAATGGTTTTGATGATTAAATTTTCACATCCCTCATTATGTTTTCCCATTTTACTCTTTACATTTCACACATCACTCTTTATTTTTAACTTATGTATACCATTTTAATTACAGGCGTAGCAGGGTTCATTGGATCCAATCTGGCAGAGCGATTGATCCAAGAGAAAAAATACCGAGTGATAGGTCTGGACAACCTTTCTTCGGGTGTTCGAGAACAGGTTCCAGAAGCAGTGGAATTTCATCAACTCGATATTCGGTCCAGGGACATTTATCCCCTGTTTCAAAATGTCGACTATGTGTTTCATCTGGCCGCGAAAAATTGCATCAGTGATTGTCAGGCAGATCCTGTGGAGACTGCAGATGTGAATGTCACCGGGACGGTCAATGTATTCGAGGCTTGCAGACGGGCCGGTGTAAAGAAGGTGATTTATGCAGAATCCTCTGCGTTGTACGAGGGAAGTTCGGTTTTTCCCACCCCTGAATCCGAAGTCAAACCTGAAAGTTTCTATGCGGTGAGCAAATTCTCCACTCTTTATTTTGCACAGGCCTATACCCGATTTTTTGGACTGAACACCACTGCATTGCGATACTTTTGTGTGTATGGCCCGCGCCAGGATTATCGCCGGACCATTCCGCCGGTCTTCAGTGCATTTATCATCAAGCTTCTTAAAAACGAACGGCCTGTGATTTATGGAACAGGGGAGAAGCGTCGAGATTTTGTTCATGTGGATGACGTGAATGATTTTCACCTTCAATGTTTGACAGATCCCAGGACAGATGGAAAAACCTTTAACATTGGCTCTGGACTCAATTATTCGATTAACGAAATCTATCATCTGATTGCAGAATTACTCGGTTCAGATTTAGAGCCCATGTATATGCCAGATCTTCCCGGAGAAGCCTGGTCGACTTTGGCAGATATTACAGAAGCCAAGAAATTGGGCTGGGAACCGAAAATCGATATTCGAACCGGGCTTCAGACATCGATTGCATATATCAAATCCGAAATGGAAAAGGGGAAAATTTAGCATTGCATTGCACGGAAAATCTTTTGCTTGAAAACAAAGTCGTTGTCATTACAGGAGGCAGTGGAGGCATTGGAAGGGCGCTGGCAGTACGATTTGCAAAAGCAAAGGCGAAAGTGGTCGTATTGGGTTCTACAAAAAGCCGGGTGGAAAAATGTGTAGAAGAGTTGGTTTCCTATACCACTTCTGCTGTGGGATTCTGTGTGGATGTTTCTTCTCCCAAGGAGGTTGAAAAAACCTTTTCTCAAATCTTGGATACGTTGGGAGAAATTCACGTGTTGATCAATGGGGCAGGCATTCAAGGCCCCATTGGTTTATTGATTGACAATTCCCTTTCTGACTGGATTCGCACCCTTGAGGTCAATCTCATTGGCACTGTGCTCTGCATTCGGGCTGTGCTTCCATCCATGATAAAAGCACAATATGGGAAAATTATCAATTTCTCCGGTGGAGGGGCCACGTCGCCTCGTGCTCGATTTTCTGCATACGGAACGTCTAAAGCAGGAGTGGTGCGACTGACTGAGATTTTGGCCCAAGAAGTACGATCTTATCACATTGATGTGAATGCCATTGCGCCAGGCGCAGTGAATACACGGATGTTGGATGAGGTCTTAAATGCAGGCGAGGCGTTGGCAGGAGAGGAATATCAAAAGGCATTGCGCCAAAAAAAAGAAGGCGGAACTTCTCCTGAATGGGCTGCAGAATTGGCTCTCTTTTTGGCTTCGCCTCTTTCAGATGGCATTACTGGGAAACTCATTTCTGCAATATGGGATCCTTGGCAGGACAAAGCGTTTCAAGAAAAACTTCGCTCAGATCCAGATTTGGCCACCCTGCGGCGCATTGACGAGAAACATTTCACAAAAATTAAAAATCAGTAAAAGCGTATTCTTATGAAAGTCGCGATTATTGGGTGTGGAGTTATTGGCCAGAAAAGAGCCAGGGCCTTAGATCCCGAGGATCAGCTTGTGGCCTGTTGCGATATTTCTTTAGAAAAAGCCGAGGCATTGGGAAAGGCCTTTTCCTGTCCTTTTTATACTGAGTACACGCGCGTTTTTAATGAGGTGGAATGCGACGCAGTGATTGTGGCAGTGATCAATCAATCTATCCAGGAAATTGTGCTTTCCGCTTTACACGCAGGAAAGCATGTGCTTTCTGAAAAGCCGTTGGGGAGGAATGCGAGCGAAGCCAAAACCATGGTGGAGGTGGCTTCGCAGTCGCATCGAATTTTAAAGACTGGATTCAATCACAGATTTCATCCTGCAGTTTGGAAGGCAAAAGAAATTTTTGATCAAGGCGGAATTGGGGAGCTTTTGATTATTCGTGCCAGATATGGCCATGGAGGCCGGCCGGGTCTGGAGAAAGAGTGGCGATCCTCAAAACTGGCCTGTGGGGGTGGAGAGCTTTTGGATCAAGGCGTTCACGTGATTGATTTGATCCGGTGGTTTGGTGGAGAGATTACCGAAGTTTATGGAAAAGTCGAGACCAAATTCTGGCCCATTGAAGTGGAAGACAATGCGTTTGCCATTGTCCAAACCGAAAAGCATGTCACTGCGCAATTTCATGTCAGTTGGACAAACTGGAAAAATATATTTTCATTTGAACTCTTTGGCTCTTTGGGATATCTCAAAATAGAAGGCCTGGGAGGGAATTATGGTCCAGAGACATTAGAATATGGAAAACGCAATCCAAAAGGTGGAAGGCCAGAAATGGAATATTTTGAATTCCCTCCGGAAGACACGAGTTGGAAATCCGAATGGCAAGAATTTAAATCTGCCATTCGGGACAATCGGGAACCTTTGGGAAGTGGTGTGGATGGGTGGAAAGCCAATGCTGTGGTCGAGGCTTTGTATCAATCCCATCAAGAAAAAAAAGGCGTTCGATTAAAATAAACCAATGCAAACCAAAAAGAAAATCGGAGTCCTAACTGGCGGTGGGGATACGCCTCCGCTCAATGCCGTTCTTTTTTCTTTACAACATCATTTGTCCAAGAAAAATTGTCAACTCATTGGATTTGTCAAAGGCTGGGAAGGCGTGTTAGAGAATCGGTGGGTGGATATGGAAAGTCTCACCGAGTATCACCGTATCGGTGGCACGATTTTAAAATCCTCTCGGGTGAATTTGGCCAATCTCCCAGAGGGTTTTGAAAAAGCCAACCGGCGTTTATCCGAAATGAGACTTTCTGCCTTGGTGGTCATTGGTGGGGATGATACACTGAGCAATGTCTATGGAATTCGCGCAGTTCCTTGTGTTCTGGTTTCCAAGACCATTGACAATGATGTGGGGCGAACGACTGTAAAAAATGGCCAGATGCAAATACTCAATTATTTCACTTTGGGTTTCCCCACTGCAGGGGAGAAAATTGCCCGGTTTGTGAGCCTGGAAGAAGGCCTTCGAACCACGGCGTATTCTCATGAACGGATCATCATTGTTGAATCCATGGGAATGCAGGCAGGTTGGTTGGCTTTGGCCTCATGTTTTGGAAAACCGGATTTTATTTTGATTCCAGAATTCCCATTGGAGTATTCTCTTTTTTTGCGTAAATTAAAAGAAGTGTATCAAATTCAGCGCCATGCGATTGTGGTGGTGGCAGAAGGAGCTAAGTATTCGGATGGCAGTTATCTCTATGCAGAAACAAAAGAATCGGATACGTTTGGCAACCCTCGTTTTGGAGGCGCCAGTGTCATGCTTCGGGATCGATTGAAAAAGGATTTGGCTGGATTCATGGAGGTGCGGAATATCAATGCAGTGAATCCTTCTTATCTCTATCGTTCGGGATCTCCAGCCGGATTGGACTTGACTATTGGAAAAAGGATTGGAGCCTATTGTGCGCATTTGATTTCCAAAGAGGATTTAGCAGAACATCGGTTTGTTGGGATTCAAAAAACACACTCGGGATTTGAACCTGAGGCCTATTCCCTTGCTCAATTTCCAGAGACAGAAAAAAAGCGCTTTCCAAAACGGTTTGTGGATTCCTATTTCTATGATCCAGAACGGTGGCATATTTCTCCTTTGGGAAAAGAATATCTTGAGCCCTTGATTTCCTTTCGGTCTGAAGCGGGTCCATACATCCGTTGGCTTAAGGAGTGCATGTGAACTATATTGAAACTTATTTAAAAGAAGCAGAAGAGATTCTCCAACGTCTGGACAAAAAAGCCATTGAGCAGATAGTCGATTTGCTGGGAAGGGTGAAATCCTCGGGTGGAAGGATTTTTTTCATTGGCGCGGGAGGGGGCGCGGGTCATGCCTCTCATGCGGTGAATGATTTTCGGAAAATCGGGGGGTTTGAAGCCTATACGCCCACGGACAATGTTTCAGAACTTACTGCGAGAATTAATGACGAGGGATGGGACACGGTGTTTGTCGAATGGCTGAAGGGCTCTCGGCTCCGAAAAGGGGATTTGGTCTTTGTTTTTTCTGTGGGCGGCGGTTCTTTAGAAAAAAATGTGAGCCCCAATATTGTCAAGGCATTGCAATACGCCAAAGAAAAGGGAGCCTGGATTTGTGGCATTGTGGGGAGAGACGGCGGATACACTGCCCAAGTGGCAGATGCGTGTGTCATTGTTCCCACAGTGAATCCTTCCACTGTGACTCCCCATACAGAAGCATTTCAGGCCTTGGTGTGGCATTTATTGGTTTCCCATCCCAAAGTTCTTGAAAAATCCATGAAATGGGAATCGCTTAACAAATAGGAGGGAACATGGCCATTTTCTTGGATACCTCGGACCTTTCTGAAATCTCCAAATTTCATCGCATGGGCATTCTTCGCGGGGTGACGACCAATCCCACCATTCTTTTAAAACAGGGCGTGGTGGGGAGCATGGAAACCATTAAAAAGCACAGTATTGAAATTGCCAATGCAGTGAAACCTTATCCTGTTTCTGTGGAAGTGACGACCAATGATCGAGAAGAAATGCTCAAGCAGGCCAGGGAAATGGCTTCTTGGGCGGAAAATATCAATGTCAAAATTACCCTTCACGGTCCAAATGGCGAATTGGACAATCTCGAAGTGATTCATCAATTGGAAACCAAGTACAATGTCCGGGTCAATGTCACTGCGATGATGAGTGCCCAGCAATGCTTTCTCGCGGCTCTGGCGGGCGCTTCGTTCGTTTCGATTTTTGGGGGACGGGTGAACAACATGGGTTATAATGTCATCGAAGAAATTCAGAAATTGCGAAAACTTCTCGATGCGTTTCAGCTCAAAGCCAAAATCATTGTGGGGTCCACACGGGAAGTGCTCAATGTCATTGAATGGCTTGGCGCAGGCGCGCACATTGTCACTGTGGTGCCCAGTTTATTGGAGGGCATGTTGATTCATCCATATACGAAAGAAACCGTGCGGCAATTTTTGGACGACGCGAAAAAGGCTTCGAAGTCTAGTTAGGAGAAAAAATAAAGGATGTTGAGTTGAAAAGAAATCATTACTCTGCTTCGAAAAAATTATCCATATCTTTCTGCAAATTATGGAGTCAAAAAAATAGGTCTGTTTGGTTCTTATGCGAAAGGTCAATGGAGTAATACCAGGGATATCGACCTGGTGATCGAGTTTGAATGTCCAATCGGTTTGCGATTTGTGGAATTGGCAGAATATCTTGAAACGCTTCTGGGGCAAAAGGTGGATTTGCTGACTATGGCTGGTGTCCAAGGAATCAGAATACGTGGAATTGGAAAAGAGATTGCAAAAAGTCTTGTATATGTCTAGGCGTACAGATAGAGAATATTGGTGAAACTACGAAAAACCTTTCTGAAGAGCTCCGGAAAAAGTATGGTGCAATCCCATGGAAAAGTTTGGCAGGTGTTCGGGATAGACTCATCCATCATTATTTTGGTATCAACCTGGACGTGGTGTGGGAAATTGTGACTATTGATTTGGGGGGTGTGGCTTCTCAGCTGGAGCCAATTTTTACTCATGAGAGATTTTGAAAAAATTTAGAACAAATAAAAACGCATGAAAGCATTTCTTTTGGCTGCAGGTGAAGGGACGCGTTTGCGTCCTTTTACGTTTCATACGCCCAAATGTTTGATTCCCATTGGAGGCATTCCGCTTCTTGAAATTTGGTATCGCCAATTGGAACGGATTGGGATTCGGGAAGTGTTAATCAACACGCATCATTTGCATGAAAAAGTCGCCCGATTTATTCAGGGGTTCAAAACGCCTGTTCAAACCCGCATCACATTTGAACCACAACTTTTGGGGAGTGCAGGCACCATTGCCAAGAATCGAGCGTTTGTTGAAAAAGAACCGTATTTTTGGATAATTTATGTGGACAGTGTGACGACATTGAATCTTCAAGAACTTCTTCAATTGCATCTTGAAAAAAAGCCCCTTCTCACCCTTGCGCTGTTTCATACGCCTGTGCCTCAGGACAGTGGCATTGTGAGTTTAGACAAAGAGGGACGGATTATCCAATTCATTGAAAAACCCAAAAATCCGCCCACGGATCTTTCCAATACTGGAATTATGATTGCTTCTCCTCAGATTTTGGACGCCATCCCGAACAAGATCCCTTGTGATCTTTCTTACGATGTGCTCCCCCACTTGATTGGACAGATGTACGGAAAAGTCACGGAGGCTTTTTTTATTGATATTGGGACAATCGAGCGGTATCAAGAAGCCATTCGAAAATGGAATGACATAAAAAAAGAATTGGGTTTTTAAATGGTGAGGTCACTATGAAACGCACGATGTGGATGATGTGTATTTTCTTGATTCCTGTAGCTCTTTTTGCAGCAGGAAAGGCGAGTCTGCCTTCCTGGCATTGGGCATATCAAATCTTAGACTATTTTCAAGGAAAAGGAATGCTTTCTTCACTCTTTCTGTGCAATCGGCCTTTTCTGAGAGAAGAAGTGGCAAAAAGCCTTTTGGAAATTGAAAAAGAGGCAAAAGAAGGGAGGCTTCGCCTTTCTTCTACGGATAAAAAGTTGCTCAAAAGGCTTTTCATCGAATTCGAACCCGAAATCCGGGAATTGCAACAGACTACGATTTCAGAATGTATTCAACCCGGAGTTCATCTTCAAGGGGCGCTTCTTCAAAGAGAAGGCAATTCCACAAAATACCGAGGCACGTATCGCACCCGATTGGCTGTGCCCTTAAGTAAATCTCTTGTCTTGTGGAATGCCATGAATTTTGATCAGAATAAGCTCGACGATTCTCTTTACGTGGGGAAAAAATGGAGAGGGATTGCTGGATTTACAGAGCAAGCGTATCTCTCCATTGGCTCAGCACGATTTCGATGCAAAATCGGCCGAGATTTTTTGCGATGGGGTCTTGGTCAAAAAAGCACCCTTCTTTTTTCTGATCACTCTCGGCCCTTGGATCAATTCCTTGCGTCCGCTGAGCTCGGGCCGTTTCGGTACTCTTTTCTCACCACCAAACTCGATGACTGGAAACTTTCTTCCAAATGGGCAGATTCTTTGGGAAATCCCAGTGCAAGCCGGTTTGTCTCTGCCCATCGATTGGATGCCAAATTGGCAAACGGTAAAATCCATTTTGGAATTACCGAAGCCATTGTGTACGGGGGCGTGCATAAAACCTTGGAATGGGCCTATCTCAATCCGTTTCTTTTTTTCCACGGAGAGCAAATGAATCAGGCAGGCGAAGGCAATACACTCGGGACGGTGGATCTTTTGGTTTTTCCCTCTCGAAATTTTCAATGGTATGGTTCTTTACTCATTGACGATCTTCAAATAGAAAAGACAGGTCCTGGGGATCTGGAGCCTGCCGAATGGGGACTGATTTCTGGATTTTCTTGGACTGATCCTTTTTTGATTTCTGGCGCGGTGCTATTTGGGGAATATGCCCGAGTGGCCAATCGGACCTATAAGACCCCAAGACCTTGGGAAACGCTTTTGCATCGCAATGAACCCTTGGGCTATCTCTATGGCAATGATGTGGAGGTCATGGAATTGGGATGGCGTCATTGGATAGGCGGGGATGCCAATCTTGAAATGGCCTATTCTTCCATTCGAAAGGGCGAGGGAAGCCTTTTTACTCCCTGGGACGCGCCTTGGGAACAAAGCTCGGTCGAAGAAGGATATTCTGAACCATTTCCGACAGGCGTGGTAGAGAAGACGACCCAGTGGATATTTCGCTTTCAGTATTTCTTCCAAAGGCATTGGGGACTTGAAGGAGAACTCCGTTCTGGAAAAATCAAAAACGTTTTCCATCAATTCGGAAAAAATAAAGAGGTTACAAATTGGAAAATCGGCCTCTGGGTGGATGGAGATTGGACCTGTCATTTTAAAAGAAGCCAGTGCGCAAGCCCAGAAATGGCGAATTGAACAGTCCCGTTGTCCAATCCGTAAGGGCTGATGGCTTCGATAAAAGACGCAGTGATTCCGCATAAAAGCCCCAGAGAAAGCGTCTGAACCATATCCAAATGGAAGAGCCATCCACCACACACGGTGGCAACAAAGCTCCCCAAAAACACTCCACAAGAGCCCTCCACACTTCGCTTCGCAGAAAACGGCACTTGATAAAAATGTTTGCCCCATCGTAAGCCCACAGGTTCTGCCAGCGCATCTCCCCATCCGACAATCCAATATCCCCAAAATGCAGTTTTAGGAAAAAAGAAATTTGAAACGAGCCCCCCGAAAAGAGTAGAAGCCCAGGCCAGAAGGATCAAGCATTTTTCTTTAGGGGCTTCTTGGGGTCTTGTGAGGGCATGAAAGAACCAACATTTTTTGCCTTGAATCATGGCAAAAACAATGAAAAGACTTGTCCACATGCCAAACAAGACCACAGCCTGAACGCCCAAAGTGAACTGAAACACCGTGGCACCAGAGAAAATCAGCACATGAAAAAGCTTTCGTGGATAGGGAGATGGGACTTTCATTCTGTACACGATCCACACCATTCCCAAACTCAACCCCACATAAGCCAATAGGGGAATCGAATATTTCAGGACAAAATCGAAACTTGGGAAAATTTTTTCAAAAAATGCAATCATTGAATCCCGTTCCAATATAACGGAAATTTCACAAAGGGCAAGGAAAATTTTGAGTGGAAATCAAAAAAAGAATGATTAAATTTCAATAGAGTAGATCAAGGAGGTCGCAATGCAGATCTCAGGATTAAAATATGGGGCTCCATTGCTCAAATTGGTCGAATTCCCTGTGGCCGATTGTTTGGATGGAGGGGCCACAAGGGATGAAATCCAAAAGATGCTCGATCGATACGGGAAGCTGGTGGTGAAACCGGTGTTCTATGGCGGTGTGGGGAAAAAAGGCAGGGCAGGGTTGGTGCGGATTGTGGACAATATCACAGATGCCATGCGGGCCAAAGAAGAACTTTATTTTGCAAAACATCAATACGGAGAAAAAATCGTTCGGGCCAATGGGGTCACTTTTGAAGAATTTATCGAGTCAGACATTGAAGTCTATTTCAGCATTGATGCTTCCACAATTGAAAGAAAATCGGTGTTTACCATTTCGCCTTGGGGTGGCGTCGATATCGAATCTGTCCCCCCAGAAAAAAAGCGGGTGGTCTGGATTGATCCGTTTATTGGTCTAAAATCCTTTGATCTCACCAACAATCTCACTGACATTGGATGTCCAGAACAATTTATTTCTCCCCTTGTCCAGCATCTTCCCAAATTATGGACCCTTTATGACGGCTATGGCATTGAAACTCTCGAAATCAATCCCATTCGGATGAAAAGAGAAGGGAATCAGTTTATTCCCGTGGCGTGCGATCTCAAGATCAAATTTGATTTAGACAATCCCGCATGGCGAAGGTTAGGACTTCCTCCGACCATTTTCCAATCCGATGTCACTCCCTTTGAAGCAGAGATCAACCGGCTGAGAACCCATCAAGGTCAGAGTGATGTACTGGAACTCAATCCCAAAGGAACGATTATTCCTTTTATGTTTGGTGGCGGGGCCAATACGGCAGCCACAGAGACCTTGGGCAATAGGGCGATTTTTTCTTCTGACTTTGGCGGGAATCCGCCTTACGAAAAAATGTATGCCATTAGCAGAATTGTATTCCACTATTGGTATACTCAGGCCAATATTCTTTTGGTTATTGGAGGGAAGGCCAATAACACCGATATTTACGTGACGTTCAAAGGGATTTTTGATGCGCTTCGAGATCATGTGAGTCTTTTTGGAAAGCATCCTCTGTATGTGGTGATTGGCCGGGGCGGACCCAATCTGGTGCGGGGCATGATGTATGCCAAGGACATTCTCGATACATTAAAATTTCCTTATAAAATGTTCGGCTTTGATACTTCCATGATTGAGGTGTTGGAATATACCAAAAGAATTGATGACTGGTGGCAAAGGGAAGGCCGTGAAAAATATATTGCCCAATTCTCAGAAGTCTCCTCCATCTAAAAAACGAGGGAGTGCCATGCGTCAGCTTGTCACAAAACCATTTCCTTATTTTGTCGGTGTTTATTCGCTTGAAGAATTGATCACGAAAAAATCCAAAGTGTGTGTGATCAATATTTTGGGAAATGAAAGCAGGCGGGTCACACCCATTTCGCACGTGTACAGCGGAGGGAATGTGGTCGCTGGCGTCCAGTACGGAAGGCGAGGAGTATTGGAAACTCCCATCGGAGAAATTCCAGTTTACCACAGTGTCCGGGACGTGATGCATTATGGCCACGAATTTGACATTGGCGTAATTTACCTCCCTCCTCCTGCAGTGAGCCAGGCCGTGTGGGAACTGGTTCGGTTCAATAAAAATCTCAAGCGCATTGTCATTGTCACAGAAAAAGTATCCACCCGAGATTCGCGAAACATTCGCTACATTTGTCAGAACAATGGAGTGGATGTCATTGGTCCGAATTCTTTGGGCATTCTCAATGCGTGGGACCACGTGCGGGCAGGAGGGGCGTTGGGCGGAGATCATCCAGAACAAACGTTTTTGAAAGGTTCCATTGCCATTCATTCCAATTCTGGAAATTTTACGACCACCATTGCCGAATATTTAAAAACAGCCGGATTCGGAATTACCACTGCAGTAAGCTCTGGGAAAGACGTGTACATCCATTTTGCTGTGCCTGAATTTCTCTATGCTGCGCAAAACGACACCCGGACCAAGGCAGTGGTGTTGTATGTGGAACCTGGGGGATATTACGAGAAAATGGCTTTGGACTGGATTGAGAATCGACTTTTTGGATTTACAAAGCCCATGGTGGTTTGTGTCACAGGCCGGTGGAAAAAGGGATTGGAAAGACCGTGCGGACATGCCGGTGCCATGGCTGGCAGTGGAGACGATGCAGAATCCAAAGAACAATGGTTTGATGCGTATTTTGGAGTTCCTGTGTTTGATCCGAAAACTCCCAAGGTGAGCAAACGAGGGGTTCGGGTCGCTTCGATTCAACACATTCCACAGGCCATGAGAGAAGTGTTTAAAAAAATCGACGAACCCCTTGATTTTGAACCCACAGGAGATCTTTCTCTCAAACTCTGGATTTCTGATCCGTTTTTTAAATTGCCTCCAGAATTGGACATTCCTATCGTGCAGGCCATTCCGCCCTATGACCAACAAATTGCAGAGATTAACAAATTCGTAGGAGCCCATTACATCCGGCAAAACATGCGAAATAAAAGCGGTGCTTCTCGAATTCGGCCAGAAACCCAAGTGGCAGAACTCCACGGAAAATCGGTTCTTGAATTGTGTACGCATTCATTTGAAGAAAATGCGTATTTTGCTTTGGCCAAAGTGTTTCCCCCCTCTTCTATCGAAAAGACAATGAACCTCATTTTGAATCTTTTTTTGAAATGGGCTCCTCATCGGTTTGATTTATTCGAAGAAGCCAGACAAAATGGAGCCACGCCGAATGCCATGATGGCCATGGTGGTGGCAGGTCTTGGAAATTCACCGCTTGTCCAGCAGATTCAATCGTATACCCATTTTATGATTGAGCAAATTCGGGAATACGGAATTGGGGATCACACCCAACAGTTGCCTGAGGCGCTTCAACAGACCATTTCAGAGCAACTTTTCCAAAAGATGCCCAAAGACACGGATTCAGAGATTTTAGGAATTTTGAAAAAAGAGCTTCAGCAAAATACGGTTTCTTCTCCTGCTCTGGTCATGTTCAACGAAATTGAAAAGCTGGCAGAAAAAGAAGGCCTTTTCATTCAAAACCCCATTGCATTTTTGCTTTCCTCCATTCTTCTCTCTATTTTCTGGAAACCCATGATGGAAAAAAGAATGACCCGGGAAACAGTAGAAAATGCTTCTTCTTACTTTTTCACTTTGGCCACCATTTCAGCACATACGGTCACTTGTCCCAGGCAAAATGAATTTTGGGCAAAAATTTTCCAAGAGACTTCTTCCATGGAGCAAAGCTTTACGGATCATTTGTTCCAGATGATTTTCCAAAGAGTGCCTTCTCCTGCTGAAAAATTAGAATTTAAATATCTTTTGGGTTTGAGCATGACCAATGGGCCAGGCACGCTTTCGGCAAAAGGGGCCAAGGAATCGGTGAGTGCTGGGAATGCCATTCCCACGGCATTTGCTGGTTTTTTGACCAATACGGGTCTTGTCCATGGAGGGAACGGATTTGAAGCCATTGAATACCTGCTTGAACAGTTCCAGGGGATTTCTTTGAAAGATCCAGGGAAAAAAGACCCCAAACTCAATTTGCAAGAATTGGCCAACCGGAGCGCAAAAGCGTATTTCAAATACAAACAAGAACAAAAAGCAAAAGAAAATTTGCAATACAAGCGAATTCCTTGCATCAATCATCCCGTCTTCAAGGGAAAGGAAGTGAATATCGATCCTCGAGAGGAATTTGTCTGGAAACAGTGGGAAAATGCAGGAATTTATAATGTATTTTTAGATTTTTATCACCATCTTGTTCGGGAATTGTACCATGAAGGGGCAACAGAAAATGTGTTTTGCGTGAATCTGGATGCGGTGTTGGCCACAACCACCCTGAAGCTTATTTGGACTGACCTTCAAAAGGGAAAATTGACTCTCTCTCAGGCCAGGGAAATTGCTTTTTATCTTTTTATTCTGGGAAGGGCTTTGGGGATTTCGGCAGAAATTGCAGATCACATGGACAGGGGTGAGCCCATGGATTGTCGGACCCCTGAAAATGAGGTGAGTTTTGTTCTCTGATTTTGATTCTCAGGCCTTGGTGGAATGTGTGCCCAATGTCAGTGAGGGAAGAGATCCTCGAATCATTCAATCCATGGTCGAAGCAATTGAAAAAGTCCGTGGCGTCTCTGTGCTTCATGTTGATTCCAGTGAAGATGCGAATCGTTCTGTCATCACGTTTGTCGGTTTTCCGCCATCGTGCGTGGAAGCAGGGTTTCGACTGGCTGAAAAAGTATTGCAATGGATTGATATGCGAAAGCACCAGGGGATCCATCCTCGCATGGGGGCTTTGGATGTATTTCCTTTTGTTCCTTTACAGCATGTGACCATGGATCAATGTGTCGCGTTGGCGCGCGAATTGGCCTCGCGCATTGGAAATGCACTTCGCGTGCCGGTGTATCTCTATGGCGAAGCTGCCTTTTCTCCTTATCGAAAAGAGTTGGCCACTATCCGGAAAGGTGGATATGAAAAATTAAAAGAAAAACTCCAGGACCCAGCTTGGAAGCCAGATTTTGGGCCTCGAGAATTTATTCCAGAATCTGGAGCAGTGATTGTAGGGGCCAGGGAGATTTTAATTGCGTACAATATCAATCTCAACACAAGAGATGTTCGAATTGCTTCCACCATTGCAGGCCGGATTCGAGAAAGTGGGATGAAAGTCAAAAATCCAAACGGGAAAGTCCAATCCACTCCTGGTCTTTTGAAAGCGTGCAAAGCCATGGGGTGGTATCTTGAGAAATATGGAATTGCACAGGTTTCGACCAATCTCACGAATTTTCGCATGACTCCCCCTCACCAAGTCTATTGGGTGTGTAAACAATTGGCCAGCTCCATGGGAGTCGAAGTCACAGGAAGTGAGGTGGTGGGTTTAATTCCTCTTGAAGCGCTTTTGGAAGCAGGGAGATTCTTTTTTTCTCAACAAGGGGTACTGGAAAAAGAAGAATCCCAACTTATCGAAAAAGCCATTCATGGGCTTGGGTTGAATGATTTGTATCCATTCCAACCCAAGGAAAAAATTCTGGAATATGCACTCAAAGAGAGACTCCACCAATGCAAAAGAAAATTGTCCAGTTAGTTTTATTTTGTCCTTTTCTTCTATATGGAGAAATCATTCCTCTAGAACGCCGGATGGAGTGGCATCCAGGTCTACCTGGAGAGTTTCCTATACCTACCTCTACAGTGAATATTCGAGATTATGGGGCAAAAGGGGATGGCATAAGTGATGATTTTAATGCTTTTATGATGGCCATCCAAGATTTTTTCTCAGACAATGCGGTTTTGTTTATTCCCAGGGGCACTTATCTTATCCGGGGTACGCTTTTTATTGATAAACGGATAGTACTTCAAGGAGAAGGCCCTGATAAAACTGTTCTATTGTTCGACTTACAAGGACAACACCAGAATTGTATTGAAATATCAAAATATGATCGTGGGGATTGGATTCCCATTTCGAGTGGAATTGAAAAAGGTTCTCGGTGGCTTGTTGCAGAATCTCCATGGGCATTTCGCCCAGGCGATTTTGTGGAAATTCAGCAGAAAAACGATTCTTCATTATTTTATTTCCCTCGGTATTGGAATGAATACTGGAGCCAGAATGCAGTGGGGCTCATTCGGCAAGTGGAATCCATTCGGGGAGATACGATTTTTCTGACAGAGGCTTTGCCGATCGAATTTCGATCCGAACTTTATCCTGTCATTAGGCGTCAAGGATTTGTGACGTATGCAGGCATTCAGCATCTTGGGATGAAGCGTTTGGATCAAGGGTCTGGACATACTATTTTAATAAAAAATTCTGCATTTTGCCTTATTCAAGACATTGAAAGTCAGATGGCCGGGAGCAGTCATGTGTTTCTCGAAACTGCATATCGGTGCGAAATTCGAGATTCTTATTTTCACCACGCACATCAGTATCACAATGGAGACTTGGGACATGGAGTGGTGTGTTCATTTCATGCCACCAATAATTTGATAGAAAATAATATTTTTAAATCCTTGTCGCATGCCATGATGTTGCATTTGGGTGCTTCTGGAAACGTGTTTGGATACAATTTTTCTACTGAACCATTGGTTCTTGATACAGTCACTTTTGCAGATGTTGCTTTTCACGGATTTTATCCCTTCTGCAACCTGTTTGAATCCAATGTCGTGGAAGAGATTGCAATTTCAGAAACCGGAGGGCCTTCTGGACCTGGGAATACGTTTTTTCGAAATCGGGTAGGGTCTTCTGGGATTTTTATTTCTCGTGGCTCGCATGGACAAAATCTCGTGGCCAATGTGGTGTCAAACAATGCTCCGATCGTCATCGACTCGGCCGCGTATGACACTTTCGTTCATGCCAATCGTATTCAAGGCAGGGTTCAATGGGATTCGAGTATTTCTGATCGTACCCTTCCTGCGTCTTATTATCTTTCCAAGCCTCCTGCTTTTTGGGAGGATTCTCCTTGGCCCCTTTTTGGTCCTGATGTGGAGGGGGAATATTTATTACCGGCAGAAAGACGATATCGACAGATCACAGGCTTCTCTTTTCCTTCCTCCAGAACACGTGCTTGTGCGAATGGGTTGAAATTGGAACTGTATCCCAATCCGTTCAATGCAGAGACCGTGATACAGTATACCGTGCCTTTCTCTGGGAAGGTCATGTTAAATCTCATTGACATCAAGGGAAGGCGAGTGATGCAAATTGTGGAGGGTAATAAAATACAAGGGATTTATGTAGAAAGAGTGGATGCTCGGTTTTTAAGTTCTGGGTTGTATTTTTTGGTATTACAAATGGATGGGTTTGTTGCCAAGAAAAAAGCGCTTGTCATTAAGTGAATTTTGTATTCATTAAAAACATGGAGGAGATATGAAAATTCAGAAAATTCAGTGGATGAGGTGGGCCATGCTCATGGGATGCTTTCTGCCTATCCTGTTGCGGGCCGATGTTTTTTTGAAACAAAAGCATCACACAGATGGGTTTACTGTGATGGGGAAGGCACAACCTCCGAAAGAGTATATCGGTGGCATGTGGATTACAGAGAACAAGGCTCGAAGCGACATGGAAGAGGGACATTCGGTCATTGTTCGCCTGGACAAAAAATGTCTCTATCTTTTAGATCATCAAGAAAAGACTGCCATTGAAATCCCTTTGGATGGATCGGAAAAGAAAGAACAGTCCTCTGAAATCGAAGAATCTGAACTTCCCACGGAAATGCAGGGCATGATGAAAAGCATGATGAAACCGAAAGTGCAAGTGAAAGAGACTGGAGAAACCCGCGTGATTCATGGATGGTCCTGCAAGAAATATGTTCAAACGCTCGAATTGGGCATGGGTGCTCCCACGGTTTCAGAAATCTGGGCTTCCACCGAGGTCAAGATAGATCCTCAGGTGCTCGAGAAATTCAATTCTGCCATGATGGCCATGAATCCCATGATGCGGGAAATGGCTTCTGAAATTCAAAAAGAAACCCAAAAAATCAAAGGGATTTCTGTGCTCACAGAAACGATCACCACCATGATGAATCAAAAAGTCAAATCTTCTGTCGAATTACTCGAAGTCAAAACAGGCACTGCCCCTCCAGAGATATTTGAAATTCCTGCAGGCTATCAATTAAAAAAGGGGATGCAATGAACTGCATTACCATTGAATTTGAAGGCGAAGAAGATCAAATTCAGAATTTCTTACCTGAAATGAAGAAATTCCAGGAATTTTGGAGTCGCCATGGGGTTGAGTTTTCCCTTTATCAAGATACAAATCGGAAAACCCGATTTTTAGGTCTTTTTTTCACAGAAAAGTCAGTGGAAGAGGTGGCCGGCCTTCTACAGAGCGATCCCCAGGCAAAGACCTTATTCGACCAACTGAGAGAGGCGGAAATTTCTATTGTGCTTTCTGTATTGCAAGAAGTCAAATGAACGCAAACAATAGACAATGGATTGGCGAAACGCTTTTGGGTGTGGAGACTGAAATGGGAGGTCGGCCGATCCGTTTTGTGTGGCGAAACCAAAAATACCAAATCACTCGAATTTTGCGAGAGTGGCATGATTTTGATTTTCATCCACTGGCACCCCGCAAAAATTGGAGAACCCGACGACATCGGAATTATTTTCATGTTCAAACTGAATCTGGTCAATGTTTTGAATTGTATTGTGAACGGGGGACAAAACGGGATAGTGCCAAACGCTGGATTTTGCTTTTCGAATTAAAACCCACTCCTGACACTTCTTGTCAAAAGGAGTTGCTTGAGGGGCATTCGCTTTCTTCTTTAAGCAAAACGCATGAATCACTTCCATGAAATTTGAAATGATCACTACCTTAGAGGCGCTGGCTCAAAAAATTTCGGTGGATGTGGAAAGCCTTGGTCCCGTGGTGGAGAAGTATCCTTTTCGGGTTAATTCCTATTTTTTAGATTTGGCCGTTCAAAAAGGCGAAGCGCTTCTCCGCCAAGTCATTCCAGATCAAAGAGAGCTTTACGATGACACTGGAATGGAGGATCCGCTTTCTGAGGACCTTCACAGTCCAGTGCCTCATCTCACCCATCGGTATCCGGATCGGGTACTTTTTTGCGTGACGTACCAATGTGCCGTATATTGTCGATTTTGTACTCGGAAAAGAAAAATTGGTCGCATGCCAGAATTAACGGATGTGGATTTTGAAAAAGGCGTGGAATACATCCGAAAATCTAAGCAAGTGCGGGATGTGCTCATTTCAGGAGGAGATCCTCTCTTGCTCCAAGAAGACCGATTGGAATGGCTTCTCCGAAAGTTAAAGGAAATCCCGCATGTGGAATGCATTCGGATCGGGACTCGGCTTCCCTGTACTTTTCCCATGGCAGTGACTTCTCGACTGACAAAAATTTTTAAAAAAGTGCGACCCCTGTATTTGAATCTCCATTTCAATCACCCAGACGAAATGACCAAAGCTTCTCTCTCTGCCATTCAGAAACTATTGGATGCAGGTGGCATTCTGGGCAATCAAACTGTGCTTCTCAAGGGGATTAATGACAACGCAGACATTCTCTCCACCCTTTTTCGCAAGCTTCTTTCCATTGGCGTGCGTCCGTATTATCTCCTTCAGGCGGATCTCACATTAGGCACAGCCCATTTTCGAACTCGAATCGAAACCGGTCTTGCCATCATGGAGCAACTCCGAGGGTTTATTTCAGGCATGGCAGTGCCTACGTATGTGGTCGATTTGCCCGGAGGAGGGGGTAAGGTACCGGTTTTACCAGAGTATGTGATCCAAAAAACAGAAACCCAATGGGTATTTCGAAATTATTTAAATCAAAAGTACGTGTATCCTCAACCAAAAGAAACAGAATGACCCAGAAACGTTTTCCGTTGGCCATTCGGATTTTCTTTTGGATGGGCATTGGAATTGCCTTTCTTCTTTTTGTGGGGACTTTGTTTTTTCTATTTCTCCCGGAGGCCTATGTCTGTCGTCAAATTGAAATCCAAAGCAAAGCCATGGGATGGCCTGTGGAGTGTCAAGCGTTTCGATATCGGCCATTGGGATCTTTTGAATTTCATGGGATCAACATCTCTTTTCAACCGGATGGAGCGTCTCCCCCGGTTCCGTTCTTGCAAATCGATCGGGTTCAAATTCGGGCGCGAATATGGCCTTTGCTCTTTCGACGAATTTCTGTGTCTTCCATTGAAATCGACACTCCCCGGTTTTTATTCACCCAGGCGTTTTCTCGGGAAATCCGTTCTAGACCTCCACAAAAACCAGCGAGAAAAGGAACGCCGTTTTTTAAAAATTTTTTGCTGGATACTCTTGCCCTTCGAAATTTTACCCTTCGGATGGAGTTCCCTGCGGGAAACATATTCCAGACATTGGAATGGAAGGGATTCAATCTCCATGTTTCCCGTTTTTCTTTCCAAACAGAGTGGCAGGGTGGGATCTCTTTGTTTACAAACGAATCCACTTTAAAAATCGATTCGAAATGGGGGGAAAAAGTATGGAAATCCCACCTGGTTTTGAATTTGTATTCTCAAAAACAAGGACCGTGGAAAATGGCCTTTGAAACCAGTCTTTCTTCTTCGGATGGAAAGAAAAAACTCATTGGTTTTGATCTCTATGCCCATGGGGCAAAAGGGCTTGGCCAAGGAATTTTGGATTCTACAGAACTCTTTTTAGGATCACAACGGGCCCTTTTGGCTTCTGGCCAATTTTCTTGGATTCCTTCCATGATGGAATTCCAGGTTCACAGTTTTCCCCTGGCATTGGGTTCTTTGAAACCCATGCTTTCAGAGTTTTTTTCGGATTCTCTTTTCAAATCCCTCCAACTGGAAGGGGAGATTGCCCTTTGTTCTGGGAAAATTTTTTGGAGAAAAAACCAATTGGGGCTCGACTTCCATTCCCAATGGAGAGAAGTCATGGTCCAAGGATTTTCTCTGTTCCAAATCAAAGGGGTTGAAGGAAGAATCGACGTTCTGAAAGATTCAGTTCAAGATCCAATGCATGTCACAGGCGAAGCGGTATTTCCTCTGATCACGTGGGGCCCCTTGTCTGAAATCAAGAATGCAAAATTGGCTTGGGCGTTGGATTTTGAAAATGGATTTTCCTCTCACTCTGGGAAAATTTCTGGGACCCTGGAAAGCCTTTGGGAAGGCACAGGCAAAATCGAGGCTTCTTGGAAAGCCAAAGATTTCCCTCAAACGAAAAACCTGAATGGACACGCTGTGATGGATATTTCTGGAATGGAATTGGCCACTTTGTCTCCCTCCTCAAAAAAGATTTCTGGAAAAGTCCACGGCCATGCAGATCTCCAAATCACAGAGGGAAGAAAGGGAAGCTGTGAGCTTTCTTTTTTCCTCCCCAAACTCATTTTCCCCTCTGGGGAAAAACAGGATTCGCTCCCTCCATTGGATTTTCGTGCTTCTTTCAACTGCATTGCCAAAGAAAATTTCCAGAAATGGGTTGTGGAAAATTCTAAACTCTGGATCGGAAAAGGGGTTTCAGGAAGGATCCATGGGGAAATTTTTCCCCAGAAAAGGGAATGGCATTTTCGGCTCGATCAGGTCGTTTTTGAGAATCCTTTGCTTGTTTCTTATTTGCCTTCTTCTTGGTTAGAAGCCTTGGAAGGAATCAAGGCTTTTGGAAAAGAGACTTTGGAATTGGATTTGAAGGCCAGTCCAAAAGGCATGGCCATTCAAGGCCATTTTGGCATTAAAAACGGAGGCTTGGAACTGGCTTCAGGGGTTCGACTCCAAGCAGTGCAAGGACAAATGCAATTTCGCGGAAATGAAAAGCAAATTGCAGGCAATGGAAAACTGGTTTTAGAAAATGCGCTTTTTTCTCAAATTCGGCCAGATCCATTTTTGAAAAACCAATGGGAATTTGCCTGGGCATGGAGATTCCCTGATGGGTTGGAGATTTTACAAAGCCGAATCATTTTGCCGGATGTGGCCATGGAAAGTGCATTGCACGGGAAAGCAGAGCATCTTTCCACCTTTCCGAATATATCCGCAAAAATGACTTTTCGTTTTGCTTCTTTAGATACGATCCGGATAACGCCTTCTGTTTCTCTTTTGGGAGGTTTTGAGACCCAAATGGAAATGCACACTCTGAAAAAGGACCACTTGCACATCCAGGGCCGTGCCGTTTTCGATTCTCTCCATATCACTCTTCAACCGTTTTGGAAAATTCAAAATGTTTTTGGAAAAATTCCATTCTCATTTTATCTCGATCCTATTCAGAGAAAATGGATTTCACCCAGTGTTTCTCGAAAATATCCGGTGCAAACGTATTCTGTTCAAAAAACATGGTTTACTGCTTTTTACACAACGCTTTCTACGCTTGCAATCGAAAAAATCAAATGGAAAAATTATACTCTGGATCACATTCAGATGGATGTGGATTTTTCAGAAGGGAGGTTTGATGTTCCCCAATTTCGATTGGAGTTTTTGGGAGGGAATGCGGCAGGTGCACTTTCCTTCCGGATCCAAGAGGGGGTGCCTTTGTGGAACATCCAGGCAGATTTTGGTCAGATCAATTCTGCAACGCTTGTCCATGGACTCAAACCTGGAGAAGAAACGGAATTGAATGCCACCATGCATTTTCAAGGCAAGGGGCTCAATCCGAAAACCGATTTTGATGTGGACGGTGCACTCCATATCACACAAATGGGTTCGGCATTTACCACAACGCTCTTAGAAGCGATGGATCCAAAAGGAGCAGATCGGAATATCCGGTTGACCCGTAGACTCTTGTCCATGGGATCCAAACCCAAACGCTTTTCGTTTGAAATTCGACACGGCCATGTGTATCCATCGCTTGAATTGGATCAAACGTGGTATTCCCCGTTGCCGATTCCAGAAAAGATCCAATACGGGAGATTGCCTTTGGCCTTTTTCTTCCAATCTCCCCTTTTGAGTAAACCGTAGGGAGGCGTTTCCATGAAATACCCAAAGCTTCCTTTCGTTCTCATCGTCATCGGATTGGCAGGATGTAGCGTTCAGCTTCCTGAAGTGCGCATTACAGGAGAAAAAACCGCTCTGGAAAGAGAAATTTTAGGCACCTACTATCTCATGCGGGAAGATACATGGATTCTTGCTTCCACCCGAGGAGAAACCATTTTGAAACCTTCTTATCCAATGTCTCCTGAAAAAAAACGGGTTTTGGACGCATTGCGGGAACAAGCTTTTAATCGAGACGATATTCAGGAATTCAAAAGGGAAGGTTGGGTGGCAGAGAAAAACGATGGAACTTTGATCATTCGAGAATCTGCGGTGAAAGAGTTGCCTTTGGACCAGCAGCGTTTGGTGGAAGAAATTGTTCAAGAAGAAAATAGAGATCGGCAAATCATTGTAGAGCGTTTGATTCAACTGAACGATGCTTTGAAACAGGTCCTTCCTTCTGAAATTGCTCGAGTGCTGGCGAAAATTTATCAGGAGGATTCTCCTCCCAAAACGTGGATCCAAACCCCAGAGGGAAAATGGGTTCAAAAATAGGGTGGACTATGCGGGTCAGAGTGTTTTTTCTTCTACTTTTCCTAGCTGCATTTCATTTTACCCTTGCCCAGGAGGAAATTCCTGAAATTGTCCAGCTCACCACGAGTGCAGAAGAAGAGAACTTCCCTGCCATTTCTCCAGATGGGAAATGGCTTGCTTTTACATCGAATCGGTCTGGGAATCTTGACATTTGGATTAAACGACTCCCTCGCGGTCCTCTCATTCAAGTGACGACCCACGATGCAGACGATTTTGATCCAGTGTGGTCTCCAGACGGGAAAAGTCTCGTGTTTACTTCCCATCGGAGGGATGCAGAAGGCGATCTCTGGATGGTAAAGATCACTTCCCATGGAAGACCTCGTGGCAAACCCATTCAACTCACGTTTCATCTGGGACTGGATGCCCAGGCGTGTTTTTCTCCCAATGGGAAATACATTGCCTATGTTTCCAATGAAAATGGGGTTCCCAGTCTCTGGATTTTAGAACTCCGGACTCGAAAGCGTTATCCTCTTACCCATACCGAATGCATTGATCCAGTATGGTCCCCAGATGGGAAATCCATTGTGTGTACCTCGTATTTATGGGACAAAGGCGGAGACATTGCCCGAATTGAATTGATGCGGACTCCAGAGGGGAAGTTTTCGATTCAGCGCATTGTGCCATTGACCCAGGATCTGTATTTAGACAATCAACCCTGTATTTCTCCCCGAGGCGACCGAATTGCGTTTGTCCGGCGAGATGAAGATACCGATGGGGATGGGAGAATCACCCCTCTGGATTGTGGTCATATTTGGGTCCAATGGATCGATGCGCGTCCAGAGAGTCTTTCTGCAATCACTCCAGGGCCTTTTCAACTTACGGGTGCACCTTTTGACCATGCACAACCCTGTTGGTCTTCTCAAGGTTCCATTTTTTATTTCTCCACCCAGGGAAAAGACATTTGGGGAATCCCTGAAAATGGAGTGACTGGGATATTTTCTTCTGCGGAAAGGCAATTGGTAGAAGTGGAAAAGCGATTCTGGAATATGGAAACCGAATTCGCCCTTTTTCAGCAAATTGTCGAGTATAAAAAAATTCCCCTTTTGTTTCCTCAAGACAGTCTCTCGTGTGCTCGGGCTTGGCTCAAGATGGGAGAAATTTTTGTTTCACTCAATCAACAAGAAAAAGCCAAAATCTGTTTCGACCGAGTGATTTCTCAATTTTCCTCTTCTCTTCCCGAATTTCATCGTGCACTTTTATATCAATCCACCCTTGCGATTGAATCCATTGAGAATCGGATAGAATGTTGTCAGAAGCTTCTCTCGTTAAAAAACGTCGAACCTTTACTTCGGGCAGAAGCATGGATTGTGCTTGGAGATCTTTCTCTTACTCAGGGAAATGTTCCAGAAGCGCTCAAGGACTACGGAAATGCGCTTGAAATAGAAGAAGTGCCCAATGCCAAGGCCTTGGCATTTTTAAAAATTGGGGATGTATTTCGACGGGAAGGCCAAGAAGAAATTGCACAACGGATGTATTTCTCCATTCTAAAACAATTTGGAGATGTGCCTCTGTGGAGAGAGCGGGCAGGAAACCGAATTTTCGAACAGGTCCAAGGATCTCCTGAAATGCGGATTGCCCAGTATCGTCAAATGATGGAAAAATTTGTGGAATATCCTTCGCTTTTGGCAGAGGCGCAATTGGCCATTGCCCATACGCTTGTGGAAATGGGAGAATATGATAGGGCAGTGAGAGAATTGGATCGCATTCCAGAATTGGTTCCTACAGAACCTTGGGCCCATGCCAAAGCCAAAATCCTTTCTGCCAAAGTAAGTCAACTCAGAGGCGATGAACTCAGGGGCATATTTTTGCTTGAATCGGTGATCAAGGAATTTGCCTGGATCGATGGGGGACAATACGCAGAAGAGGCCAAAGAGGCTTTATTTCAGTTGTGCTTTGAGTCTGCGGAAAGGCTCAAAAAGCAAGGCGATTTTGCATTGGCAGGCAGTCGTTATCGAAAGGCCATGGAAGTGAAACCTGAAGAAATTCGGGCCCATCGGGGTTTTATCGAATGCCATGCTCGGTTGGATCAAGTGGAAAAAGCCGTTCAATTGTATCGTGATCTTCTCCAAAACAAACCCAAGGATCCGGTGCTCTTATACGCGTATGGTCTTGCACTTTCCTATTTGGGCGAAACAGAAGAAAAAATATTGAAGCGCTCCAACGATGCTTTATTGCGGTCTTTAGAAATGGATTACCGTAATGTCTATGCATACTGGACTTTGGGTTACAACTACGAAGCCCTGGAAAGACTTTCAGAAATGCAACGGACTCAAAAGCCTTCCCCCTTGATTCGAGGGATGAGAACGCTTGTTTCTCCTGTTGTGTCGACAATCCAACTGATTCCGTTTTTACATGAAAGAAAAGCTTCTCAACAAAAATATACGGAAAAAGCCATTGAGGTTCTGCTCACAGGGCTTGAATTCAATGACGAAAAGCAAAATTCGCTGGTTGAAGTGGCATTGCTTCAGAATTTGGCCAATAATTTTTACCATTTGGGAGAATTTGGATACAGAAAAGCATGGAGCTATTATCGACAGAGACTCGCCTTGGACACAAGTTTTTCAAATCCACTCGAAAAGGCCCTGTTTTTTGAACGTGCAGGCCATGCGGCTCTGTATGCAAATGAATGGAATTTTTCAGAACAGTGCCTCAAAACTGCAATTCGAGTGTTTTCAGAATTGGGAAAAGAAGAAGAGGCTCTGGTGAATCAGAGGCGTTTGGCTTTGCTGTATCTTGAGTCCGGAAAGCCAGAAGAGGCAGTCACTGAATACCAGCACATTGCAAAAAAAGATGAACTCGGGTGCCGGTGGAAAGATTTGGAAATCGATTACCGAAATACCGCGTATGCCTATACCCAATTGGGAGAAAATGGAGAGGCTTTATTTTATGCGAAAAAAGCAGAAGCAATTCTTTCAAAAGAAAAAATGCCCAAAGGCCCTCCGAAAAAACGGTATCTCCGTATTGGCATTTTTGGATTTTCCATCCCTGTGTGGGGCATGGAGGAAATTGGGGGAGGGTCTGCAGAAGGATTCACCTTACCTGAAGAACGGGCATTGGTTTTGGGTTTGATCAGTCAGAACGCGGAGGTCCTTTCTCGTTTTGGAGAAGCCCTGGAAGCAGAGCGAAAAAGACTTTGGATTTTTCAGAAGCAAAAAGAAAGATTTGGAGAACGGGTGGCTTTGAATCGATTGGGGGTTTTGCATTCCAAGGCAATGCAGTTGGACAGTGCCTGGCATTACACCCACCTGGCTTATGTGTATTCTCAAAAAGCACAGGATCTCCAAGGACAATGGATCAATGCCTTGAATTTAGGACAAATTGCACTGAAGGAATATGCTTTTTTTGCACAAACAATGCATTTTGAAGAAGCCATTCAATTGCTCGAAAACGCGATGATGCAATTCTCCACTGAACTCAGCATCCCCAGAGAAGAAATGGCGCAAGCGTATGGCATTTTGGGCACATTGGAATTGCTCACGTTTCAGTCCTTCTGTCAAGGGGAAAACGCTTCGGTCCTGTTGGAATCTTCCATTCGAAATGCATTTCAAGGTTTTCATTTTCTTCTCAAAGCAAAACGCCATTTTGAAAGGGGATTCGAGGAAGCAGAAAACGCGCATTCCCTTTCTTCCCAAGTCGAAATGCTTTCTCATCTGGCCCAAATCGATGCCCTTTTGGGGGATCCCGACTCTGCCCAGGAAAAATTGCAAAGGGCAAAAGAGGCCATTGTTTCCCATGGGGAAACAAATCTTCTCTGGCGAATGGATGCCCAGCTTGCTTTATTTGCTTCAGACTTGGATAGTGCGCTTTCTTTTTACCAAAAAGCCATTGAGGAATTGGAATTTTCCTCATCCCCAAAAGCAGATATTCTTGAAATCAAAATGCGGAGGAAAATCTATGCCAAAGCAGTAGAAGCCTGGATTCGAAAAGGAGAACCGAGAAAAGCCCTTGCCATGGCAGAAAAGGCAAGACAAAAGCAAGTGGCAGATTGTCTTGTTGGGGATTCCCCCACTTTTGAAAAAGAGCGTCATAAAATTGCTTGGGGAAATATTCAATTTTTGCAAGAATCGCTGAGCGAGGTGCGTGCACAAATTCAATCTGCCATGGCGCAAAAATCACGAGGGTCTTTTGTCCGAGAGTTAAAAGAAAAAGAGGCCCGGCTGAGTGAAGAGTATGCTCAGGAAATGAAGAAATTAAAAGACGAAGATCCTTTATTGGCATATTTGGCCGGGGCCTTGCCAGTTGATTTAGAGGCATGGATTCCATCCCTTTTATCCCATGGAAATATTTTGTACTATTTTTCAGAAGAAAATGCAGTCGCAGGATTTTTTGTGTCCCAAGATACTGTGGTTGCCTCTCTTTTGCCCCGATCCGCTTTGTGGATCAAATCCAATATCCAACAACTGCTTTCTTCGATTGAAAAAGGGACTCTGGATTCTCGTCTTGTCGATTCTCTTTTTTCCTGCGTGGTAGCGCCTTTTGGAGTTTTTATCCCTTCCCGTGTGCCTTTAATCATTATTCCAGACGGAATTCTCTGGCATGTTCCGTTTGAACTTTTCAAATCCAAAATTTCTGTGCCTTCGATGGGGTATCTTCCCAGTTTGGCATTTTATTCTCTTGCCTTAGAGAAAAGGAAAGCCCAGTTCGACCTCAATGCGATGCGGACCATTCGGAAGGAAGCCACAGAAAACGCATTTAAAGAGGCCTTGCTCTATTCTGATTTTGTCCATGCAGACACATGGATTCTTTCCAATCCCTACCATCCTTTGCGTTCTGCCCTGATGTTTCAACCGAGCAGGAATGAAGATGGATATTTTCGAATTCAGGAATGTTTTTCCCTTCGTGCCCAGAGTGGTTGTATTGTCCTTCCTCCTCTTTCAGAACTATCGGATTTTTCTCTTCCTCTCGAGTTGTGGATGTATGGATTTCTCTACAGCGGAATCCCGACAGTGTTTTATCAGCAGTGGCCAGTGGATCCTTCAGTCAAACGGGTTTTCTTTGAAACTGTGTTGCGTTCTGCCCAATCGGAAAATTGGATCCATGCCTTGGAGGAGGCCGTACAAGCCATTCAGAAAAAGTATCCAAATCCTACACAGTGGGTTGGGTTCCAATGCATTGGATTTCCAGGCATGAATCAAGAAGAAAGAGAAGCCTTTGCCCAAAGCCATTTTATCCAGACCATTTCGCAAGCCCTGCGTTTGGGAGAAGATGGAGAATATTCGGATGCCATTGGCCTTTTGGAAAAGGCATTGGCCATGGGAAAAGCCCTCCACGATTCTTTACAAATTTCAAGACTTTATCAAGAGCTCGTTTACCTTGCAGTACAAAGTAAAAATTGGGACAAGGCCATTTTTTATCAAAATCAACTCAATGCCATTGCAAAACATGAAAAAAATTGGGCAAGTCTGGAAAGGGGCTACAAAAATCTTTTTTCCTTTTATGTCCAACAAGGCCAATATCGAGAAGCCGATTCTCTCAGTGATCAGTGGATACTCCTTCTCCAGGAGCGGAAAAAAGATCTGGCGGTCGCTTATGAGCAAAAGGCTTTTGTTCAGGCTTTGTTGAGGAAATACGACCAGGCGGATTCGTGTGTGCTCTATGCTCTCCGAATGTACCAAGAAATGGGAGATAAAATAGGAGAAGCCAGGGCCAAAATCCTGCGGGGAAGATTCCAGCTCGAAGCAGAACATCTCTGGGAAGCCAAAAAATCTCTTGAACAAGGAGTGACAGAGCTCGAGAAGGCATTGGAATCTCTCCCATCCGACACAAAATGGATGTATGAATGGGCATCGGGTGCCCAACTTCTCGGGCTTGTGCACGAACGGCTTGGGTTTTTTGATGAAGCCATCGCGTACCAAGAAGAAGCACTTCATTTATTCCAAAAATTGCATCGACCCCTTCAGTGTGCCCAGGCCTTGCAGTATCTTGCCAATATTCATTGGAAAAAAGGAGAGTATGCAACCGCGCTTCATTTTCAATTCGCAGTGTTAGATACACTCAAAAAAACAAAAAATCAAAAAGAACTTGCCATGGCTTATGGCACTTTGGGTTTGATTTATTTTACTCAGGGCAATTTTCAGGAAGCCAAAAAGGCATTGGAGAGCGCATTAGAACTCTCTGGGGAAAATTCTTCTAGTCTGGCGGATCATGCCATGTATTTAAACAATTTGGGATGGATGGCGCTGAGAGAAAAGCGTCTAGAAATGGCCATGGATCTCTTTCGTCGAAGTATTGAAATCGATAGTCTGTACGGATTTTCCTCAGGCCTTGCCTATGCCTATCGAAATCTTGGATATGCGTTGGTCCTTTCGAAGAACCAAAAACAAGGGATGCGTTATTTGCAAAAGGCATTGGCGCTTTCTCGATCTGTTTCCGATGCACGGAATGAAGTGCTCTGTCAATTTTTTATTGCGAAAAGTTATGCAGTGGATAAAAAATGGGAATTTGCGCTTGCCATTTTGGATTCTGCCATTGCCAAGGTAAACACATTTTCCGCGCCAGATCTTTTATGGCGTTTGATGGCAGAGAAAGGAATTTGGTTTGGCCAAATGGGAAGGCTCGACTCGAGCGAGACGATTTTGTCTCAAACCTTGCGTTGGATTGAATTCAAGACCCAAGTCTTCCCCATGGAATGGTTTGGAGAAGAGATCTTTTGTGAGCCCAAAGAGGTATATCATGCAATGATCCGTCTCCTTTTTGCAAAGGGGGAGAAGTCCTCTGCATTCGCATTTTCCGAAAGAGCAAAAAAATGGGAATTTGTCCATGCCATGCAGTCTGTCTCTCTTCCTTTTTCTTCTGAAATTCAACAGTGGCTGGAACAAGAAAAAACCATGCGGAGAAGGATTGCCCAAGAAGAAGGATCGGTTTTCTTAGAGCACGCATATGAAAAATTTTTGGATTCCACAGAAACGGTTCATCCTGAACTTGTGTCCATGGTCCGGGTGAGGGATTTCCCAGTTGAAAAAATTCAATCGCTTCTTCCTTCGGACGTGGCTTGGGTGGAGTATTTTACAGGAAGAGAGAATCTTTTTGTTTGGCTCATTACACAAACCCGGGTGGAGGCCAAACAGGTGGAAATTTCTTCTCAAATGGTGGATTCTGTGCTCGTCCAGTTGAGAAAAGCACTCGAGTCTTCCCTTCCCATCGATCAAGAAGCCAAAACCTTGTATCAATGGCTCATGGCTCCCATTCAAAGCGCATTGGAAGGGGTTCGCCATTGCATTATTGTCCCAGATGGGGCATTGCGTTCACTTCCTTTTGGCCTTCTTCAGAATGAAAGGGGAGAAATGTTATGCGATCGATTTACACTTTCCTACATTCATCACGCAGAGGAATTTATGCAGATCAAAAAGCGAAAGGGAGTTTCTTCACAGACCATTTTTGCAGTGGGGAATCCGGATCTTGGGGATCCCCAGTATGATTTGCCTTTTGCAGAAAAAGAAGTGCAGTCGCTGGGTCGTACATTTGGGGAAATTTCTTCTTTCGTAGGACCCAATGCGACAAAAAGAAACGTGCTTCATGCGTTGCGTGCAAATCCTTTTCGAGTGGTTCATTTTGCCTGTCATGGGGCATTTTCTCCCGCAGATCCATTTTCTTCCAGTGTGTGGTTTTCTTCAAAAGAAGGGGAAGAAGGAAAATTTTTTCTCAATGAATTTTTTGGTTTGTCCTGGCCCTGTGAATTGATTACATTTTCAGCTTGTGGATATTCTCTGTCAACATCTGGGATAGTGGATTTTTCGACTGGACTTTTCTTTGGAGGAACTCGCTCTGTGATGACGCCATTATGGAAAATGGACGATTTGGCCACTGCGGTTCTCATGAAACGGTTTTATCGATATTGGAAAAGAGGAGATTCCAAGGCCAATGCATTGCAAAAGGCCATGCAATGGGTGAGAAATGAGGCGAACTCGTATCCTTCATTTTGGGCTGGTTTTCAGTTATGGGGTGATTTTCAATAAGGAGGAACACTTTTATGCATCCATTGGATCAATTTCTCCATGTGGCAAAAGAGTCTGCACTGATCGGTGGAGACATTTTGAATCGGGGATTTCGGAAACTTCTCAAAGATCAAATCCGGCTCAAAGGCATTGGAGATTATGTCACAGAGTTGGATCATGCTTCGGAAAGAGCCATTGTGGAAAATATTCGAAAGTCGTTTCCTTCGCATCAAATCATCGCGGAAGAATCGGGGGTTGGAGAAAATTTCTCTCCTTACCGTTGGTACATTGACCCTTTGGATGGCACAACCAATTACGTGCATCACGTGGCCATTTTTTCCATTTCAGTCGCGGTCAGTTATGAGAATGAAACGTTGGTGGGCGTGGTGTATGATCCCTATCACAAAGAGATGTTCTGGGCAATCAAAGGGCAAGGTGCGTTTCTCAACGGAATGCCCATCCGGGTCTCTGAGAAAAAAGAGTTACAAGAATGTTTTTTGGCTTCTGGATTTCCCTGGCGATCCAAAATGTATCTTGATGCCTATTTGAATTCTTTTAGGGACTTGTTCAATCTCTGTGCAGGAATCCGTCGATTGGGTTCTGCCGCATTGGACCTCTCCTATACTGCGTGCGGACGTTTTGATGGATTCTGGGAAATGAAGTTAAAGCCCTGGGACATTGCCGCAGGGGTTTTAATCCTCGAAGAAGCCGGAGGAAAAGTTTCGGATTTTCGAGGCGAAAATCATTTTATGAAATCTGGGAATGTGGTGGCGGGAAATCCTCTGGTTTTTCCAATGATCTTAGAGATTGTAAAAAAGCATTTATCAGGGATTGATTAGAATTTGTTTTCAATAAAAAGAATGAATGGACAAGAATTTTTGAAAAAATCTGAAAATTCTCTTGACTTTTCGATAAAAATCTTTTATATACTTTGTCACTCAAAGAAAAGGACTTTTAAGAAAAGGAGTGTTGTATGGCAGAATGTCCAGCTTGTGGGGCAGAAGTGCCTGTGAGTCATGATGTGGTGGAAGGCGAATTGGTCTCCTGTCCAGAGTGTGCCATAGAGCTTGAAGTGAAAAGCACCAATCCCATTACCCTGGCTGAGGCCCCTCAGGAAGAGGAAGACTGGGGCGAATAGTATCGCATGATTCGCATTCTGGATACCACGCTCAGAGAGGGAGAGCAAACCCCTGGGCTTTACTTAGACAGTCACATCAAGCTTGAAATTGCCCGGATTCTGGATGAAATCGGCATCGATTTTATCGAAGCAGGACATCCCGTAGTAACCGAAGAAATTCGGGAAGCAGTCAAAAATATTGCCCGTCTTGATCTCAAGGCCATTGTCGCTGCACACGCCAGGTCTCTTCGGCAAGACATTGACGTGGCTTTGGAATGTGGAGTGGGTTTTATTGGGATCTTTTATTGTGTTTCGGATAAACGACTTCAAACTGTGTTCAATAAGAATCTTTCTCAAGCCATTCACCAGATTACGGATGTGATTCAATATGCCAAATCCCAAAAAAAGGATCTCCTCATTCGCTATACGCCAGAAGACACTGTGCGTTCGTCGTGGAAAAATGTGGTAGAGGCTTCGGTGGCTGCAGTAGAAGCGGGTGCGGATATTATCAGTGTGGCAGACACGACAGGGTATATGGTGCCAGGCACCGAGCGGAGTTTATACGATTTTGTCACCCGACTCAAAGAAGAATTTGACAAACGTAATCTCCACCCTCTCATTGCAGTGCATTGCCACAACGATCGCGGTTTGGCCTTGGCCAATGCCTTAGACGGGTACAGAGCAGGTGCAGATATTATTGATGCGACGGTTTTGGGTGTGGGAGAGCGTGCAGGATTGGTGGATCTGGCACAGCTTTTGGTCGTCCTAAAATACGATTTTCATGTCGAAAACCAGTGGAATCTCCAAAAATTACCTGAATTATACACTCTGGTGAGTCAATTTTCCGGAATGCCCATTCCTCCCAATTATCCTATTACTGGGAAAAATGCATTTACCCATTGTGCAGGGGTGCACACTCAGGCAGCTGCGGTTGATCCTTTCCATTACGAAAGTGTAAACCCAGAATGGGTGGGCCGGACTCGGGAGATTAGCCTGGACCATATGTCGGGTTTGAGTTCAATTAGATACGCTTTGGCCCAATTGGGAGAAAATGATTTCGATGAAGATCTTTTGGAAAAAATTCTTGAAAAAGTGAAATCCGTGGGGACCAAAGGGAAAACGGTCAGTCTGGAAGAACTTCGATACATTGTCAACTGGTGTAAGCAAAGCAGTAAAGGAGAGGTATGAAAAAACTCAAAATCGCGATGCTCCATTCTCTTATTCGATTGGACGAAAAACTCATCATCGAAGAATTCAAGAATTATCCAGATGTGGAATTGATTCTTGTGGATGATCGGAAAATTACTTTTCAGCTAGGTAAAGATCGAGAGCGATTTGATTTTGATGTGGTTTTGGAACGGTGCATCAATCATTCTCGGGCCCTTCATGCTTTAATTATTTTCGAAAGCGCAGGGATACGATGCGTGAATTCTTCCAAGGTGGCCACCATTTGCGGAGATAAACTGCTCACGTCTATTGCATTAACACTCCATAACGTGCCTCAGCCTGAAGTGCGTGTGGCATTTACTGAAGAATCTGCACTTCAGGCCATTGAAGAAATGGGCTATCCTGTGGTGCTGAAGCCTGCAGTGGGTTCTTGGGGAAGGCTTTTGTCAAAAGTCAATGATCGGGATGCAGCAGAGGCGCTTTTAGAACATAAAACCACTTTGGGTACGTATCATCATTCGATTTTTTATATTCAGAAATACATTGAAAAAAAAGGCAGAGACATCCGAAGCTTTGTCGTTGGAGACGAATGCATTGGAGCCATTTACAGAACCAGTTCACATTGGATTACCAATACTGCAAGAGGAGGAATTGCCAGTAATTGCCCAGTAACAGACGAATTGCGGGATATTTCTTTACGTGCTGCAAAGGCCGTGGGCGGAGGCATTGTGGCCATTGATATTTTTGAAACCGATCAAGGGCTTCTGGTGAACGAAGTCAATTATACCATGGAGTTTAAAAATTCGATTAAACCCACGGGCGTGAATATTCCAGGGAAAATTGTGGAATACACAGTGCGGGTGGCCCGGGGAGAGATTGAATGAAAAAAATCCGATGTGCCATTGTCGGGGGATCGGGTTATACGGGTGGAGAATTGCTCCGGTTGCTTTTAGATCATCCTTATGTCGAAGTTTCTCAGGTCACTTCCGAACGATTTGTGGGGAAATTCGTCCATTTTGTGCATCCCAATCTACGGAAAAAGACGCTTTTAAAATTTGTTTCTCAACAAGAACTCGAGCCTTGCGATTGTTTGTTTTTATGCCTTCCCCATGGGACAGCGATGCAAAAAATCGATGCCTTTGTGCAATTGGCGCCCAAAGTGATCGACCTTTCTGCAGATTTTCGGTTGAAAGATCCTTCCCTGTATGAAAAGTGGTATGGCCATGCCCATCCTCGACCCGAACTGTTGAGTCGCTTTGTGTATGGGGTCTGTGAGCTCCATCGAGAGGAAATGAAAACCGCGTGTTGGATTTCCAGCGCCGGATGCAATGCCACTGCAGTCATTTTAGGGCTTTATCCTTTTTTCAAACACAATTTGGTGGAGCGTACTCGGACTGTAGTGGAAATCAAGGCAGGCTCCAGCGAAGGAGGAAATGCGATTTCAGAAGGTTCCCACCATCCTGAACGGGCTCATTGTGTGCGTTCGTATCGGCCTACAGGCCATCGCCACGTGGCAGAAATGATTCAAGAACTGGGATTTGGAAAACCCATGGAGATTCATTTCTCGGCCACCTCGATTGATTTGGTCCGAGGCATTTTAGCCACCTGTCACGTGTTTTTACGGGAAGAAATGGACGAAAAAGCCATCTGGAAGCTCTATCGAGAGACTTATGGTCAAGAGCCTTTTATTCGAATCGTAAAAGAAAGGGAAGGGATTTATCGATACCCGGAGCCTAAACTCCTCTGGGGAACCAATTTTTGTGATATTGGATTTGAAAAGGATCCTCATTCCAATCGGGTGGTGGTGATTTCTGCGATTGACAATCTCATGAAAGGGGCTGCGGGGCAGGCCCTCCAGGCATTTAATCTCATGCACGGATTTGAAGAAACCACAGGCTTAACCTTTTCCGGCCTTCATCCCATCTAAAAAGTCTTTTTAAATTCAGGAAATTTTTCCTGGAGATAAGGCACAAGGTGGTGGAAAATGATTTCTGCGACTTTTTGTGATCCTTCGATTGTATAATGCAAATAATCGTAATAATACGCTGAATTTTTGGGCATTTCCTTGGCTAAATCAATAAGATAGACCTGCATTTTTTTGCAAATCCGTCTTGTGGTCTCATTGTACAACTCCAGAAGCATCCATGCGTCATAGCCAACGTCTCCTTCCACAGCAATTCCTGCCAAATCCGCGTTTGTCACAGGATCAATTCCGGGTCCGAATAATGCGGGTTGGGTGATGAAGATAGGAAGAATATTATTTTTTTCACAGAGCGTGATGAGTGTTTCAAGTCGTTTTTCATACCAAGGAATAAAATTTTTTTTGTGAAATTCAAGTGTTTGCTCCAAATCTTTTCCGGGATAAGGCAACGTCTTTTCTGGGCTTAAGTGAACCACTGCATGGGGAAGGCCTTGGCTCTTGGCTCGAAAATACCGATACACATTCAAGCCAAGGGAGGCCAGTTCGCTGTGCGCAGATAAGGATTTGAGAAAATTCTCAAAGGAAGAAAAAGAAATCCGACTTTTGATGTGAGAAGATTCAAAGCCGGAATCTCCTGTATTGCCAATGTCGTTTCTTCCTACAAGGAAAAGGACAATTTTAGGACGCAAGGGAAGAATATACTCTTTCATCAAGACAATATGGCCAAAAGTCGAATGGCCATCCAATCCTGCATTGTTGATCCAGACACGGGAAAAACGCGTTTTCAGAGAATCTCCTACAATTGCAGGCCAATCTTTGCCATCAGGAAGATACAAACATTCTGTGGTGCTTCCCCCCACTGCAATAATAGAGAGCGTATTGGGAATGCCTTCTTGGGGTTTTTCTGGACCTCGAAAGCCAAGGCTGTTTTTTGTATGAATAATTTCCCTGGGAAGCTTGGGAATGTTCCGGTTGATAAGATGGTATTGTTTGTTTGCAGGAAGCACAATGCGGTTTCCTTTTATCCGGGTTTCAAATGGATTATGGATCCGCAGTCCAATTTCAACTAGGAAAAGGGCTACAAGACATCCAAAACCAAATGCAATGCCGTTTTTAATAAAAGATTTCATTGATATTTTTTGTTTTTTTGTTATTTTTATAGAGAAATCCAAATCAAAAACCAAAATACAAAAGTGAGGAGAAAATGTCAAGCCAGGGAAAACGCGGTGTTGTGTTTTGTTTCACATTGATTTTTTCCATTTTTTGTACTCTCTCTTTTTCCCAAGTCATTCTGACAGAGGTCATGTTTGATCCTTTGGGGCCAGAATCTTCCGATGAATTTGTGGAGATTTTCAATCTTAGCGAAACGAATCCCATCAATTTGGCCGGGTACAAACTGAGCGATGGCACTGGAGAAGATCTTCTCAAAGAGGCAGGAGAAGGAATGATTTTAGGGCCTCAGCAATATGGAGTGATTTTGGATCCGGATTACTTTGGCCAATCTACCAGTGATGATGCTCTCATTCCAGAAGAAGCATTGGTTCTCACCATCGAAGGAAGCACCTTGGGAAGTGCTGGGCTTTCCAATAGTAAAAGTGAGACCGTGTTGCTCATCGATCCTATGGGGACAGTGGTGGACTCTTACACCTATTCCCTGGGGAACTTACCCGGTCATTCTGATGAGCGGATCGATTTTACATCCGAGAACACTCAGGAAAATTGGCAAGACAGTCAGGTACTTTTGGGAACACCAGGAGCACCCAACAGTGTGGCCTTATGTTCCTATGATCTTGGGATTTCTTTTCTCCAATGTATGTCCCATGGGGATAGTTTGGAAATAAAGGTGTGTGTAAAAAATAAAGGGAGTAAAATCGCTGGGGATTTTTCTATTCTCTTTTTTGTGGATGCAAACGCAGATTCTCTTGCCCAAGAAAATGAGTTGCTTTGTGAATTTGTTTCGGAAAAACCATTGGCCTCTGGAGATTCCTTGCTTCTTCAGTGTGATTCAAAACTCGAATCCGGCCTTTTTGTGATTGGAGTTCAAGTGAGCTTCTCTTCAGATGAAAAACCCAAAGACAATATGGCATTTGCTTCAGTAGGAATTGGATTTTCGCCCAAAGCCATTTTGATCAATGAAATTTTATTCTATCCACGTTCCGACGAGTGGGAATGGATTGAATTGTACAATCCCGGGCCCAAGACAATAGACCTCATGGGATGGTATATTTCGGACAATACGTTCAAGAAAATCAAAATTGTGAATGTTCATTTTCCCGTGCTTCCGTTTCAGTACGTGATTCTCTGTGGGGATTCTTCCTTTATCTCACACTATCCGCATCTTCGGGAAGCCACACTCGTTTTAAAAGATTTTCCTTCGTTGAATAATGATCGGGACAAGGTCCTATTGTACGATTTTAACCAAACACCCATTGACAGTGTGGCTTACGAAGGCGCGTGGACCCACCAAGGGATTTCCATTGAACGGGCTTTTGGAGATCAGTGGCAGGCTTGTATTTCTCCTTCTGGTTCTACGCCAGGGGCTCAAAATAGCATTTGCTTTTCCGAACCACCTCCCAATCAATATGGGCTCGTTGTTTCTCCCAATCCATTTTCTCCAGATCAAGACGGGAAAGAAGAGATGGCTCAAATCCAATTTCAAATTCCATTTTCCGAGGCAGAGGCCCGTTTGCGGATTTATGATGTGCGAGGACGGCTCATTCGCACGCTCTCTGTGGATCATGTGGTGGGTGGACAAGGCCATGCATTGTGGGACGGAGTTTGCGATTCTGGAGAACCAGCGCCAATTGGTGTTTATGTGCTCTTTCTCGAAGTATTAAATGCAAAAAAAGGAAAAGTGGCCACGTACAAAACCACTTTGGTTTTGGCAAGGGAATGGTAATTTGATCACAAGAGCAAATGGACCCAGAAATAAGAAACGGATTTTTCTGAAAAGGCAAATTTTAAAGGCGAAAATTGTGACCGAGGCTTGAAAACCCAGTAGAAATCTTAAGGAAAGCCAAGAGTAAATTTTTTCCCCTTCCTCCGTCGTGCTCTTCGAGTCACCGGCTGAGTTTTCCCACTTCAATTTTTAAAAAATACTTGCAAAGGCATTTTTTTTTGTTATCTTTATAGAACTTTTTGAATCTTTTAAATCCCTTTGGAAAATCATAGAGTAGTTTTTTAAATAGTAAGAATAAAATCATAAGAAAGTGAAAGGATGTGGGGAAAAAAATGAAAAATCAGTTTCTTGTAGCGTTACGTAAAATCTTGAAGGAAAGCGAATATAAAAAATTAGAAAAAATTTCAGTGCCCAAGGTACATCAATTTATTTTGGATGCGATTCAATTGTGCAATCCCTCAGATGTCTTTATATGCTCGGATACTCCAGACGAAATTGCCCACATTAAGAACATGGCCATTGTTTCAAAGGAAGAATCGAGTGCCCTGTTGATTCCTGGTCACACATTTCATTTTGATGGTCCTCAAGACCAAGGAAGAGATCGTGAAGTGACCAAATTTTTAGTGCCCAAAGGAGAATCCTTAAGTCCTGCATTAAACCAAATCGATAGGGACGAGGGATTAAAAGAAATCTTTGCATTGTTGCGGAATTCCATGGTCGGGAAAACCATGATCGTTCGGTTTCTGGTATTGGGGCCGGCCAATTCCGAATTTGCTATCCCTTGCATGGAATGTACAGATTCTTGGTACGTGAGTCATACCGTGGATCTGTTGTATCGAAATGGATTTCCCACTTTTTCTCAGCTTTCCGGAGACGTGGATTTCTTTGCCACTTTGCATTCTGCAGGGGAATTGGATGAAAACATGGTGTCCAAAAATTACGATAAAAAGCGGATTTACATTGATTATACAAAAAATATAGTCTACAGTGTCAATACCCAATATGCAGGAAATTCTGTCGGATTCAAAAAACTCGCGCTGAGATTGGCCATTCGAAAGTCCCATCAGGAAAATTGGCTTGCAGAGCATTTTATGATTGTGGGGGTGCATGGTCCCAACAATCGGAAAACCTATTTTGCTGGGGCTTTTCCTTCTGCGTGTGGCAAGACGTCCACTGCGATGTTGCCTGGAGAAACCATTGTGGCAGATGATATTGCGTACGTGAGAAACATCCAGGGTGAGTGCCGGGCAGTCAATGTGGAAAAGGGAATTTTTGGAATAATCCAAGATGTCAATCCCAATGACGATCCAGAGATCTACAAAGTCCTCACCTCTCCTGGAGAAGTGATTTTCTCCAATATCCTGGTCAAAGATGGAAGACCGTGGTGGTTGGGCATGGGAGAGGAATTACCGAAAGAAGGAAGGAATTTTAGCGGCTTTTGGTACGAAGGCAAAGTCGATGAAAAAGGTGAAAAAATTCCTCCTGCACACAAAAATGCAAGATACGCGGTGGCACTCAACGCATTGCGAAATTGTGATCCCGAATTGGATAATCCCAATGGCGTGCTGATCAGCGGGATCATGTTTGGCGGGCGGGATTATAAAGGATATGTCCCAGTACAAGAAGGTTTTGATTGGGCTCACGGCATTATTGCGTATGGTGCTGCATTGGAAACCACGACCACGTTTGCCATTATGGGCGAAGAAGGGAAATACGAAATCAATGTGATGAGCATTCAAGATTTTGTTTCCATTTCTCTTGGAAAATACATTGCAGATTATCTTGAATTTGGAAGAGGATTAAAAAAGCCAGTGCGAATATTCGGTGTGAATTATTTTCTTCGCGATTTAAACACTGGGAAGTTTTTGAATGGAAGAAGGGACAAGCATGCATGGGTGAAATGGATGGAACTTCGGGTGCACCAAGATGTCAAGGCAAGGAAAACACCCACAGGGAAAATTCCTTTGTACGAGGATTTAAAGATTTTGTTCAAGCAACTCTTGAATAAAGAGTATTCCGAAGAGGAATATATTCAGCAGTTTACTTTACGAACAAACGAAATCATCACAAAAATCGATCGCGTAAAAGAATTTTGGACCCAAAATGAAGCAGATACACCCCAAGAGGTTTTTGATATTCTGGAGGCGCAGAGAAAAAGAGTGATCGAAGCGAAAGATCGGTTTGGGGATTACATTGCGCCTCAGCATTTTGAAGTGGTTGCAGAATAGCTCACTAATTCTGATTAAAAATAAAGAAATAGGTCTATAAAAAATCCTTTGCCAACATTCCCCTCTCTCAGGCATGCCAGTACAGAGAGATTGCCTTTACAACATGCTGGATAGAGATCCATGAAAATTGTTATTCGAACCCATTGTTTTCTTGATAATGCCTCAGGCCGGTGGGATTTTATGCCATGGCGAAAGGGAGAGATGCGTCCTTTTCCCCCAAAGTGAGAAAGCTCAAGTGCGAAAAAATACTTGCATTACCCTAATAGATTCTATATATTTAAAAAAATAAAAATTTTACAGAAAGGAGGGAAACTAAAATATTTTATGCCGGCGGTTAAAGTACGAGAAGGAGAAACGTTTGAAAAAGCCTTCAAGCGATTTACGAAGCAATGCGAAAAAGCGGGATTGATGTCTGATATAAAAAAACATCAGCATTATGAGAAGCCGAGCGAGAAGAAAAAACGGAAGTTGAATGCGGCAAAACGGAAGATGCGGAAGCTCCAGCAGTTGTTTTCTCAATAGTCATGAATATCCATCTTTTTCCATTTTTGAAGCAATTGAGCATGTGCCCTGGGAAAATCAGTCCAGGGTTTTTTTTGTAATAAGGAAAAACCATGAGTCCATTGGACCTTGTCATTTTGGGGATTGTGGGCATTTTGGGTCTTAAGGGATTGATTCGGGGGGCAAAATCCGAGCTTTTGGGGATTCTTGCTTTTTTCCTTGCCCTTTGGGCCGCATTGCATTTCGTCTCTTCATTGGCAAAACTATTTTTGCGTTTTTTCCCTTTTGTCCCCTTCTCTATTCTTAAGGGAATTGGATTTGTCATTTTATTTTTTGTCAGTCTAGGGGTTTTGCGCTTTTTCATTGGAATCGTGGACGGACGGCATAGAATTGGAATGTTTTCCCGCATTTTGGGATTGGGGATAGGAATGGGAAAAGGCCTTTTCTGGGCTAGCTTTTTTGCATTTTTTCTTCTCCATTATTGTTCCATTGAGAAATCCGGCTGGAGAGAAAAGGATTCCTGGCTTGCAAAGCCGATCAGCATCATGGCTCCGGTTTTTGTAAAAGGCCTGTATCATGCCAAGCCAGGAGCTCAAGACCTGTTTCACCAGATGGAACCTGGACTCCGTATTTTGGGTACATGGATTTCCTCTGTGGATACGACCCAAATGGGGGAATAGGTCCATGGAGAATCAAGAAGACCTCGAGGCGGTATTGGAATGGGGCATCATGTTGGAGGAGGTGGCCCGGTTTGCAGTCTCTCCTTCGGGTGTCCAAAAACTGAAGCACCTTCCTTATTTTACCGATCCAGATGTTCTGGAGTACGAACTCAAAAAAGTCACTGAAATGCGCGATCTTTTCCGTTACGATGATCCTTTTCCCTTGGCCTCTTTTCCGGATCTTTCTTCGATTCTTCAAAAGGCAAACGTTTCTGGCGCGGTTTTTTCCCCTCAAGAATTTTTAGCCATTTGTCAGGTTCTTTCCCTTTCAAGAAAAGTACGCGAGTATTTTAAGTCACGCAAAGAAAAATATTCTTCTTTAACTCCCCTTGTGATGACATTGGTGCCTCTTGAAAAATTGGAACATGAGATTCTTTCTCGAATTGACCCTTCTGGGGAAGTCAAAGATTCTGCCTCAAAAGCCCTTTTTCAGATACGGCAGGGATTAAAAGAAGTCCGTCACGCGTGGCGGAAGAGACTGGAGGCTTTGCTCCGCGAAATGGTGCGGTTGGGCTATGCGCAGGAGGATCAATTGGTGTGGCGAGAAGGAAGATTGCTCATTCCCATGAAAGAATCGTTTCAGCACAAGCTCAAAGGCGTGGTCGTGGATCAATCGGCCACGGGTGCCACTGTGTTCATGGAACCCTTGGAAGCACTGGAATTGATCAACCGAATTCGACGGTTGGAACTTCAGGAAAAACAGGAAATCCATCGGATTTTGAAAACGCTCACGGAAAAGCTCCAGGCGCATCTGGACAGTCTGATTCAAAATTTTGAATGTCTTTCTGAAATCGATTCGATCTCTGCACGGGCCCATTATTCCAATGCGGTGGGAGGCAATGCGCCAGAAATTGATAGAGGAAAAAAATTGGTTCTTCGGAACGCCCGACATCCCATTTTATTGGCAAGACATGGACCTGAAAAAGTGGTTCCTCTGGATTTTGAGCTCGGTGGAGAGTGGCATACCATGGTCATTACGGGGCCCAATGCAGGGGGGAAAACCGTCCTTCTCAAGACCGTGGGGCTTCTTTCGCTCATGTGTATGAGGGGGATGCACATTCCTGCAGGAGAAGGCACTCGCATTCCTCTTTTCTCCAAGATATTTGCAGACATTGGGGACATGCAATCGATTGAAAAAGATCTTTCCACTTTTTCCTCCCACGTACAAAATTGGAAAAAAATTTTAGAAAATGTAAATGAAAAGAGCCTGGTTCTTTTGGACGAAATGGGTTCTTTTACAGATCCAGAAGAAGGCACTGCCCTGGCAGTGGGCATTTTAAAAGCCCTTGGCTCGAGAGGCTGTTTGACCATTGCGACAACCCACATCGGTGCATTAAAAGTGTTTGCCCACGAGGAACCTGGAATCCAAAATGGATCCATGCGGTTTGATCAAGAAACTTTACAGCCCACGTATCAATTCCAGGCAGGAATTCCAGGCGCTTCGTATGCGTTTGAAATTGCAGAAAAATACGGATTTCCTCCGGATGTGCTACAAAAAGCGAAAGCGTATCGCAAGGGAGATTCTGGTGCAGTGGATCGGTTGGTTTTTTCTCTTTCGGAACGTTTGCAAAAAGCTGAAGAGCTTTCTCAAACATTAGAAATCGAAAGAACAAGGCTCAAAGGCCTTATTGAACTGTACGAGTCCAAACTCAAACAGCTTGCCTCTGAGGCAGAGAAACGAAAACAGGCTCTGCTCGAAGAAGCAGAAAATGCCCTTCGCGAAATTCGCATGCTCAAAGAGCGGATGGTGCGAGAACTCCGAGAGAGTGAAGCAGAGCCGGATGTCATCAAAAAAATTCATCAGGAAATCAAAGCCCAAGAATCTCGTCTCCAAGCCATGCGCGTTTCTCGAAACCTTGAGGAAAAGAAGGTCGTATTTCAAGAAGGAGATTGGGTGGCTTGGGTAGGACATGCCGGGGTTGGGAGAATCATAAGCAATCCAGATGCCAAGGGAAGGGTTTTTGTGGAATGGGATGATTTCAAAATTCGAATTCCTGTCAGTGAATTGACGCTTGCAACGCCTGTTTCAAAAACGCGTTCGGGTGGGGTAAAAATTCAAGCAGAAAAATTGACTTCTCCAGAGTTGGATGTCCGAGGAAAAACGACTGAGGAGTCCATTGACCTTCTGGTGCGTTTTTTGGGAGATGCGCTGGCCAGTGGATTTTCAGAAGTGAGAATCATTCATGGCAAAGGCACGGGTACATTGAGGAAAAGAATCAGGGAATTTCTTTCAACCCAATCCATGGTCAAAGCCTATCGCGATGGCCAATGGAATGAAGGGGATATCGGAGTCACCATTGTAGAACTTCAATGAGAATCCCAGAGGAAAAACTCAATCAAATTCGAGATGCGGTGGATTTGGTGGATATTGTTTCTGCGTATGTCTCGCTTAAAAAACGGGGGAAATCGTATGTCGGTTTATGTCCCTTTCATTCTGAAAAAACGCCCTCTTTTTACGTGGATCCCTCTCGCGGATTTTATCACTGTTTTGGATGTGGAGCAGGCGGAAATGTCTTTACTTTTGTCATGCAAATGGAAAAAATTGGTTTTGTCGAAGCAGTGAAATTTCTTGCAGAAAAAGCAGGAATTCCCCTTCCGGTTTCTGAATACGATGGGAAAGAAAAGAACGAATTTGAATTGCTCTATCGTGTGAATCAATGGGCGCTCGAATTCTTTCGAAATGCCCTTTTGAATACTCCAGACGGGAAAAAGGCGGAAGCCTACATTCGAAATCGAGGGTTTGATTCTTTCATTATAGAAAAATTTCAAATCGGATATGCGCCCAACCAATGGGATGGTCTTCTCACCCAGGGAGAAAAAAGAGGATTCCCTGCTGAGGCATTGTATCGAGCAGGACTTGTGGTTCCTCGAAAAGAGGGGGCAGGATATTACGATCGATTTCGAAACCGTTTGATATTTCCTCTTCTCAATCCCACAGGACGGGTCGTGGGATTTGCAGGGCGTCTTCTGGGAGAGGCCTCTTCCAGTATGCCAAAATACATTAATACACCAGAAACTCCAATTTATCAGAAAAGTCAATTTCTCTATGGGCTTCATTATTCCAAAGAGGGCATTCGAAGGAAAAATCAAGTGCTATTGGTAGAAGGCTATACCGATGTGATGCGGTGCTTTCAGACAGGATACGACAATGTGGTCGCTTCTGGGGGAACTGCGTTGACAGAAGCCCAGGCCAAACTCCTCTCGCGATACACCCAGCGTGTCGCACTGGTGTTTGATGGAGATTCTGCAGGATTTCGGGCAGCACTCCGAGGGATTGATGTGGTGATTTCTGCAGGGTTGCGAGTGACTGTCACTGCATTGCCTGAAGGGTTGGATCCGGATGGTTTTCTCTTGAAATATGGAAAAGAAGCCATGGAGAATGTGCTTGCCAATTCATGTTCATTTATTGATTTTCATATCAATCAAAAACTCCAGGCCCCTCATCTGGCATCCCCTCAAGAAAAAGCCGAAGTCATTCGTGAGCTCCTTTTAATCATTTCCAAAATTCAAGACCCTCTGGAAAGACAACTGGTGGTCAAAGAGGTGGCAGAAAAGCTCGATATTGAAGAACAACTCCTTTTTCGAGAATTGCGTGCCCATTCATACGCTCCCACTCCAGTATCCACTCAAGAGAGTAAAATTTTCCCTGGGAAAAAAGAAAAGGCAGAACGTGGGGTTCTTGGATTTCTTCTTTTGGGAGAGAAAACAAAGCTTCCTTTGATATTTCGATCCATCGACTCCACCTGTTTTGGATTGCCATTGGCACGCCAGCTTTTTGAAGAATTATACCGTCGTTTTACAGAAGACGAGAGCGTCACTCCGGAAAACCTTCTCTCTTTTTATCAATCGGATCCCGACATGTTGGCATTTCTCACCCAGATTTTTTCTGAGCCGATTCAAGAGGGGAAAGAAGGTTCCCAATTTGGCCTGGATTGTGTATTGACCTTGGTGGAAGGGAAATATCAACCTCGGATAGAAGCCATTCGGCGCAAGCTGAAAATCACAAAAGATCCTTTGGATTTGGAAAAAGCCCAAAAGGAGTGGATGGAATGTCAAAAGGAACTCAAGTCGGTCAAATTGGCCATTACGGAAGAATGGGGATGAATTTTTGAGAAACGGAGATCCGGAAAATAAAATTACCAGAGAACGTGCGTAATCTTTTTTGATCTTAGACTGCCTTGGGAAAGAGTGTTCTTCTTTGAGGTCCCAAAGGCGGAAAAAAGATGTTGAATTTTGATAAAAAAATTATTATACTGAATCACGGGCCCATAGCTCAGTTGGTCAGAGCGGCGGACTCATAATCCGTTGGTCGGAGGTTCAAGTCCTCCTGGGCCCACTGAAATTTGGAGTTTTCTAAAACAGATGGCTAGAATTTGGAAGGTGATTTCATACATAGGTTTGGAGAGAAAAGTGCACTGTAGGGGTGCACTTTTTTTATATTTTGAGAAATAGTTGAACGGAGGTTTCTTTGAAACAGATATTGGAAACGTTGGTCGAACTGCAAAGAGTGGATGCCCAACTCCTTCGTTTGGATAACGCAAAAGGAGATCTTCCGCATCAAGTCGAGCGATTGAATAGAACGCTTCAAGAGACAGAAGAAGTTCTCAAAACCAATGAAAAGAAATTATTGGACTACAAAAGAGAAGTGGGCATTATTGAAATGGAACTGAAGGCGTTGGAAGGAAAACGCACAAAATATCAGAATCAACTGTATGAAGTAAAAACCAATCGTGAATACGATGCAGTGACTCATGAGATTGAATTTGTGAAAAGCGAGATTGGCAAAAAAGAAGATCGTCTCAAAGAACTCAAACAAATGGTGGAAGAGTTGGAAAAAGTGGCAAAAGAGACGCAGGAACAACTCCATCGGTTAAAGAGTGAATATGAACAGAAAAAGGCAGAGCTTGAAAAAAAGAAAGAAGTGACCGAACAAGAAGAAATCGCATTACAAGATAAAAGGAAAAAACTCCTGGCGAGCTTGACCCCCAAGATGGTGGCAGGGTATGAACGGATTAAAAAGGCGAAAAACGGAATTGCCATTGTCCCTGTCATCCAAAATGCCTGTGGCGGATGTCATAAGAAACTTCCGCCTCAACATGTGGTGGAAATTCGGGAGAAGAGTCAATTGTATTTTTGCGATGGATGCGGTCGGATGTTGGTTTGGGACGATGAAGTTTCTGAACAAGCAAATGAAACTTGAAGCGTACATTGATGGGTCTTCTTTAGGAAATCCTGGAGAAGCAGGATGTGGTGTGATTTTGGCCACGGAGGAAGGCACAATTTTAGAGCAACGGGGATGGTATTTGGGTCACGCGACAAACAATGAAGCAGAATATCAGGGTTTACTGCATTGTTTGAAAATGGTTCAAGCATACCATCCCAAAAGCCTGGTGGTATATTCAGACAGTGAACTTTTGGTAAAACAATTGCATGGCCAGTACAAGGTGCGAGCCAAACATTTGATGGATTTGCATCAACAGGTCAAAAAATTACTTGAGCAAGGAGGATGGCAATTTCGGATTCGGCATGTCCCTCGAGAAAAAAATCGAGGGGCAGATCGATTGGCTCGGAATGCGATTTTTAAAAAAGGGGAGCAGAGCGGGTGATCGCCTCTTTTCTTAATGAAAAGGGGAGGAAAGTCCGAACTTCACAGGGTAGAGTGCTCCGGGTAACCGGAGGCGTTTCGGTAATACGAAACGACGGAAAGTGCCACAGAAAATATACCGCCTCAGCAACGCTGAGGTAAGGGTGAAAAGGCGAGGTAAGAGCTCACCACCCTGCTGGTGACAGCAGGGGAAGGCAAACCCCACTCGAAGCAAGGCCAAATAGGTGAGGAGTTCTCTGTGAAAAACAGAGGCACGAAATGACCCGTTTCGTCTGACTCACGGGTAGGCCGCATTAGACAAATGATCACCGTCTCGTGAAAAACGAGATACAGAATTCGGCTTATCGCTCTCTCCCCCAAAATTTTTTTGAAAGGATTTTCGTGGCCCAGTGGATTTTGACAGATTTCACCCATCAGCCCATTGAACGAGATTTGATGGGAATGCTTGAGATTCCCCCGGTCATTGCCAGGATTTTGGTCAACCGAGGCATTCGAACAAAGGAAGAAGCCCGGAGGTTTTTTAATCCTGAATGGCGAGATTTGTATGATCCTTTTCTCATGAAGGGTATGGAAAAGGCAGTGGATCGAATTGTTCGGGCTTTGGATCATGAACGAATTTTTATTTTTGGGGATTACGACGTGGATGGGATCACCGGGGTGAGCATGTTGTATCTTTTTTTAAAAGAACAGGGCGCAGAGGTCACTTTTTACATTCCAGATCGGATTCGGGAAGGATATGGGTTATCCGAAACCGGAGTTCGCGAGGCTGAAAAAAGGGGTGCCACTTTGATGATCACCGTGGATTGCGGAATTACTGCAGTGCATGAAGTGGAGTTGGCCAACCAACTCGGAATAGATGTCATTGTCACGGATCATCATGAACAAGGAAAAAGTTTGCCCAATGCCCTGGCCATTCTCAATCCAAAGCAAGAGGGATGTCCTTATCCTTTTAAAGAATTGGCAGGAGTGGGTGTGGCATTCAAATTGGTTCAGGGGCTTTGTCAACGGTTAGGATTGGATGAGGCATGTGCCAAACAATATCTCGATTTGGTCGCTCTGGGGAGTTCAGCAGACATTGTGCCTCTTTTGGACGAAAATCGAATTCTTGTCAAATTAGGACTTGAAAAACTCAACCGACTGGAACGCCATGGCATTCGGGCCTTGGCCGAAATTTCGGGTCTATTGGGGAAACCCATTAGCACAGGACAGGTGGTGTTTATTCTTGCCCCGCGGATCAATGCGGTGGGAAGGTTGGGAGATGCAGAAAGGGCAGTGCATTTATTGATTACAGATTCTGAAGAAAGGGCAAGAACCATTGCCCATGTCCATGAATCGGAAAATCGAAATCGAAAAACGCTGGATGAAGACACATTTCAAGAAGCCAAAGGAATGATCGAGCGGATACCTTGGCAATCTTCTCGTGCTCTGGTATTATCCAAACAGGGATGGCATCCGGGAGTCATTGGGATTGTGGCCTCACGGATTGTGGAGCAATACTATCGTCCTACCATTTTAATCGCTCTGGACGAAGACATTGGGAAAGGCTCTGCCCGGAGTATCCCGAATTTTGACATTCATGCAGGGCTCAAGGCCTGTGAGGCGCATTTACTCGGATTTGGTGGACATAAATATGCAGCTGGTCTTGTCATTCATTCAAAAGACGTAGATCGATTCCGGGAGGCATTTGAAAAGATTGCAGAGGAGTGGATTCGAGAAGAGGATCTTTTGCCCAGGATCTGGATTGATGCAGAGATTGCACTTCCTGAAATTACAGATCGATTCGTTCGATTGCTGAATTCCTTTTCGCCTTTTGGCCCCCAAAACATGCGACCTGTGTTTTTGGCGCGGCATCTTCAAGTGGTGGGGACGCCGCGGGTGGTGGGGAAAAACCATTTAAAATTCAAAGTCCGTCAAAATGGGCAAGTCTTTGATGCCATTGGATTTGGACTGGGAGATCTTCTCTATCGACTTTCTCCAGGAGATCCCAATCTGGATCTGGTCTTTGTGATTGAGGAAACCATGTGGAATGGTGCAGTCAAAGTGCAACTCCGTATCAAAGATTTAAAATAACAAGGGAGAAAGCCATGGGATTTGATGAATCTTCAAAAGTATGGAAAAATGGGGAACTGATTCCGTGGAACCAGGCCACATTGCACGTGGCATCGCATGTGGTCCATTATGGTTCGAGTGTATTTGAAGGAATTCGGTGTTATAAAGTCAAAAATGGCTCTGCCATTTTTCGACTTACAGATCATTTAAAACGGCTTTTGGCATCTGCAAAGATTTACCGGATGCCAGTGCCATATTCGCTTGCAGAGCTGGCCGAAGCTTGTAAATGGGTCATCCGAGCCAATGGGTACGACGAGGCATATATTCGGCCCGTGATTTACCGAGGCTATGGGGCTTTGGGCGTAGATCCCACGCCTTGCCCTGTGGATACAGTCATTCTCACGTGGAAATGGGGCGCCTATTTGGGTCCAGAAGCGCTTGAGAAAGGCGTGGATGTGTGCACTGCGACTTGGCATCGGAATGCTCCCAATACCATGCCTACTTTGGCCAAAGCCGGTGGAAATTACTTGAATTCTCAACTGATCAAATTGGAGGCCAAAACCAATGGGTATGATGAAGGCATTGCATTGACTTCTGAAGGTTTACTTTCTGAAGGAAGTGGGGAGAACCTTTTTATTGTATACAAAAACAAACTGTGGACCACACCGCTTTGCGCTTCCATTCTTCCAGGGATTACTCGAGACACCGTTTTTCATATTGCAAAGGATTTGGGAATCGAAATTGTCGAACAGTCTTTGCCTCGGGAATTGCTTTATATTGCAGATGAAGCATTTTTTACTGGCACTGCTGCAGAAATTACACCCATTCGTTCCGTAGATCGGATTCCAATTGGAGAAGGCAAGAGAGGCAAAGTCACTCAGGCAATCCAAACCCGGTTTTATGAAATTTTATCCGGAAAAGTGAAAGACGAATACGGGTGGTTGGAACCCGTGTAATTTGTTCGTCGTCTTAATAACTACTTTGAAGATAGTTTTAGAATATGGGGATGCGACGAAAAGCAAGAGAATTGGTACTTCAAGCAGCTTATGCCTTGGAAATGTCCGGAAGTCCACCAGAGGAAATTGCCAATACATTGTTTCATGCACTTGCCAAAGATGGGGATGCCTTTGGATTTGCCAAGACACTTTTCAATAAGACGCTTGAAGAAAAGGAAAAATTAGATCAACAAATTGCCATGGCATTGGAAAATTGGAATTGGTCTCGTCTTGCAGTGCTGGATCGCCTCATCCTTCGGCAAGCCTTGTGTGAACTTTTATATTTTGAAGAGATTCCACCAAAAGTGACCATCAATGAGGCTATTGAATTGGCAAAAAAATTTAGCACCGAAGAAAGCGGGCATTTTGTCAACGGGATTTTGGATGCATTATACAAAAAATATCAACAGGAAAACCGGATTGTGAAGCGGGGCAGAGGTCTTTTGGGGTAAATAATTTGGAGGATACGAAAGATATATGTTCAAGAAATTTATAGAAGCCATTTGGGGTACAAAGCATACACGGGATATTAAACGGCTCACGCCGATTGTTCAGACGATTAATCAAATTTATGAATCGTATGCTTCTCTGACCGATGAACAGCTTCGTGCAAAAACGCAAGAGTTTAAAGACAGGATAGACTCTCGTGTCCGTCATATTCGAAACGCCATAGAAGAACTTCAGAGTCAGTTAAAAGACGTGAGTGGAGCCCAGAAAATTGATTTCTATGAAATTCGAGACCGAATGGAAGAGCTCGAAAAGCAAGAAAAAGAAGTGACTGAGGGAGTTTTGTGGGAAATTTTGCCTGAAGCGTATGCCGCGGTCAAAGAAACCTGCAGGCGTTTGCTCGGAAAATCGTGGAAAGTGGTGGGGCATGACATTGTGTGGGACATGGTGCCTTTTGATGTCCAACTCATGGGCGCGATTGTGCTTCACGAAGGCAAAATTGCGGAAATGGCCACAGGGGAAGGAAAAACTTTGGTCGCGACCATGCCTCTCTACTTGAATGCGCTTGTGGGAAAAGGGGCGCATCTGGTCACAGTGAACGATTATTTGGCCCGCCGGGATTGTGAATGGATGGGCGAAATTTACAAATTTTTAGGACTTTCCGTCGCGTACATCACCAATGACATGGAGACCCATGCTCGGAAGCAAGCGTATTTGGCAGATATTACATACGGCACCAACAACGAATTCGGGTTTGATTACCTTAGAGACAATATGGCCATTTCCAAAGAATGGGTAGTTCAGCGGGGGCATTACTATGCCATTGTGGATGAAGTGGATTCTGTATTGATCGATGAAGCCAGGACTCCGCTCATTATTTCCGGGCCAGTGGGAGAATCCCGGAATCAATATGCAGAAATGAAACCCAAGGTAGAACAATTGGTCAAGAGTCAGACGGTTTTGGTCAATCGAGTCATTGCGGAAGCAGAACGATTATTGGAAGAAGGAAAAGAATACGAGGCAGGGATCAAATTGCTTCAGGCGCAACGGGGCGATCCGGTAAACAAACGGCTTATGAAAATGCTTCATGAACCAGGAATCCAGAGACTCATTCGCAAAGTCGAAAACGATTATATGCTGGAAAAGAAATTGCACGAATTGGATGTAGACCTCTATTTTGTCATTGACGAAAAGTCTCACACCATTGATCTCACCGATAAGGGAAGGGAGGCCATTTCTCCTGGAAATCCTGCGTTGTTTATTCTTCCGGATCTGGCCACCGAATTGTCCAAACTCGAAGGAGACGCTTCTCTTTCCTTTGAAGAGCGCCAAAAAAGGAAAGAGGCCATTGAAAACGAATACATTGAAAAAAGTGAACGGCTCCATAATATTAGCCAACTCTTACGGGCCTATACCCTTTTTGAAAAAGACGTGCATTACGTGGTCACAGAAGACAAAAAAGTCATGATTGTGGATGAATTTACGGGTCGACTCATGCCGGGCAGACGCTATTCTGACGGTTTGCATCAAGCGCTCGAGGCCAAAGAAAATGTGACCATTGAACACGAAACCCAAACTTTGGCCACCATTACTTTACAGAACTTTTTCCGGCTGTATAAAAAATTGGCAGGAATGACAGGAACTGCCGAGACAGAAGCCAGTGAATTTTGGGAAATTTATAAACTCGATGTGGTGGTGATTCCTACCAATGAGCCGGTTCGACGTCACGATTATGACGATGTGATTTATCGCACCAAACGAGAAAAATACAATGCCATCATTGATGAAATTGTCCAAAAACATGAAGAGGGGCTCCCTGTTCTGGTTGGTACGATTTCCGTGGAAGTTTCAGAGACCCTTTCTCGAATGCTCAAACGCAGGGGAATTCACCATTCGGTATTGAATGCCAAATATCACAAGCAAGAGGCAGAAATTGTGGCCAGGGCAGGGGAACCTGGGATGGTGACCATTGCGACCAACATGGCAGGGCGAGGCACAGACATTAAATTGGGGGCGGGAGTCATCCGATTTCCCAATGAGTTACTCGAACAAATGGTCCGACGGGTGGCTTCTTTAAAATCTCAGGGGAAAACCGTGGTCATTCATGAATTGCCTCCGGACGAGGTAAATCGAGTGGTGAATTTACTTTCAGAGAAAAAACTTTCTCCTTACGTGGTACCTTCTGTGGAAGAGAAAAATTCCATTCTTCGAGGAGTAAAACGCATAGACACTGGGATCGTTATTATTCCACGGAATCTGGCAAGTCCTGTAGATGCTCGTGCCGTGGTAGAAGGCATGGTCCATATTAAGGCCAGGGATTATGCCACAGGCGGATTGTACATTATTGGCACAGAACGTCACGAAGCCAGGCGGATTGATCGCCAGCTTCGTGGTCGAGCAGGCAGGCAGGGAGATCCCGGAGCTTCTCGTTTTTATCTTTCATTAGAAGATGATTTGATGCGGCTCTTTGGTTCAGAGCGGATTGCCCATATCATGGACCGGTTGGGTGTTGAAGAAGGAGAAGTCATTACCCATCCCATGATTACCCGTTCCATTGAAAGAGCCCAAAAACGGGTGGAAATGCAAAACTTTGAAATCCGAAAGCATCTTTTGGAATACGACGATGTGATGAATAAACAACGGGAAGTCATTTACCGGCTTCGGAATCGTGCATTGGAAGGCGAAAATCTCCAGGGCGATATCTTAGACATGATCGAGGATACAGTGGATCATCTGATTGAAAAGTGGAGAAACGAGGAAGAGGAAACCACTGCCATTCGAGGATTGCGAGAGGAATTGTTCCGAACGTTACGGATTGCTTTGCCGGAATCCGACGAACAATTACTCGAGTTGCAACATACTCAGCGGCTTGCATCTTATCTGGTAGACACCATCGTGAAGGCGTATGAGGAAAAGCGGGCACGGTTGGGGCCCGAACTCATGTCCAGGTTGGAACAATTTGCCACCCTCAAGACCATTGACGAACGGTGGAAAGAGCATCTCTACGAAATGGATCTTTTGAAAGAGGGGATTGGGTTAAGGGCCTATGGCCAAAAAGATCCTTTGATCGAATACAAACAGGAAAGCTTCCAAATGTTCATGGACATGATTGCGAGAATGAATCATGAAATTCTTGAAACCATATTTAAAACTCAGGTCCAAGTGGAACAACCCTTGGAAGCTTTGCGCTCAGAACGGAGGATGCCGGTTCAGGTCAGTCTGATTCATGAGGAGACCAGTGGCATGGGTTTTGCTCTTCCTCAAAAAGGAGGTGAAGCCCCTCCTCCATTGGGGCATCAAAAACTTCAGCCCATTCGCGTGGAAAAACGGGTGGGTCGAAATGAACCTTGTCCGTGTGGAAGTGGTAAAAAATATAAACACTGCCATGGAGCTTTGTAAACAGTATGGAAAAGTCCTTGGTCATTGTCGAATCTGACGCAAAGTCCAAGACCATCAATCGGTTTTTGGGCAAAGAATACATTGTCCGTGCTTCAATCGGTCATATTAAAAATCTTCCAAAGAACCGGTTGGGGGTTGATATTGAAAACGGATTTGAACCTGAATACATTACCATTCGGGGTAGGGGGAAAATTCTCCAAGAGTTGAAACGACTTGCTCAGCAATCCCAAAAGGTGTATTTGGCCACAGACCCTGACCGAGAAGGAGAAGCCATTGCCCATCATCTGGCTACAGAAATTGAACCTTCCAATCGAAATATTTATCGGATTCTTTTTCATGAAATTACAGAAAAAGCAGTCAAAGAAGCCCTGCTTCAACCTCGGCCCATTGACATGGAAAAAGTAGAGGCCCAAAAGGCCAGACGGGTCATGGATCGTCTGGTCGGATACGAAGTGAGTCCTTTTTTGTGGAAAACCATTTACCGGGGGCTTTCTGCAGGACGGGTTCAAAGTGTGGCATTGCGATTGATTTGTGAGCGTGAAGAAGAAATTCGAAATTTTGTCCCCCAGGAATATTGGACATTGGAGGCAGATTTTAAAACAAAAGAAGGTCATGTCTTCTCTGCAAAACTGGTGAAAATTGCAGGGGAAGAGGTCCAAATTCCAGATGAAGCGCACATGAAACTCCATCTCGAACGTCTTCAGACGCTCGAGTTTGTCATTTCGGATCAAAAAACAAAGGAGATCGAAAGAAATCCTTATCCTCCTTATACGACCAGTACGCTCCAGCAAGATGCAGTGCGAAAATTGGGCATGACCACCCGACAAGTCATGGCCATTGCGCAACAACTCTACGAGGGCGTTGATTTTCCAGAAGGTCGGGTGGGATTGATTACCTACATGCGTACAGATTCCACCCGGTTGGCGGAGAGTGCAGTGGAAGAAGCCCGGCGTTACATTGCAGAGAATTATGGAGTGGAATATGTCCCCCAAAAGCCTCGACGGTTTACCAATAAAAAAACCGCACAGGATGCCCATGAGGCGATTCGTCCCACTTCATTGGCATTTTCTCCTCAGAAAATTGGAAAGTATCTGACCCCTCCTCAGCGAAAGCTCTACGAATTGATTTGGAATCGGTTTTTAGCGTGTCAGATGGCCTCTGCACGATTTCGTCAACACATTTTAGAAATTACAGGTGGAGAATATCTTTTCCGAACGGTTGGAACAGAACTTTTGTTTAAAGGATTTATGCAAATTTACGAAGTGGAAGAAGAGGAAGAAAAACGGACAGAATTTCCACCCCATCTTCAGATTCATGATCCGGTGTGGCTAGTGGAACTTCACCCAGAACAGCATTTTACAAAACCTCCGGCTCGCTACACTGAAAGCAGTCTCGTGAAAGAATTAGACGCGCTCGGGATTGGAAGACCTTCCACCTATGCTATTATTATTTCTACGTTACTTGATCGAAAATATGTGACTCGGGAATCCAAAAGTTTGGTGCCGACTGAATTGGGCGTGACGGTCAATCGAATTTTGGTGGAACAATTTCCTGATATTTTTAATGTGGATTTTACTGCCCAAATGGAAGAGGAATTGGATCAAATCGAATCCGGCGAAAAAAATCGGGTGGTGGTGTTACAGAATTTTTATCGTTCTTTCCGAGAATCTGTAGAAAGGGCCATGGGGAAAAAAGAGGAAATTCGGGAATCTCTCCAGCCTGCAGAAGGAGGTCGTTGTCCTCAATGCGGAAAGGAACTGGTAATCAAGTGGGGCAGAAATGGCCGGTTTGTGGCGTGTACGGGATATCCAGAATGCAAATTTACCCGTCCTCTCGAAGGCGAGTCACAAACCCATGAAGTCTGTGACCAGTGTGGGGCTCCCATGGTGATCAAAACCGGGCGATTTGGTCGATTCTTGGCTTGCTCCCGGTATCCGGAATGTAAAGGCACAAAACCCATTTCGACCGGGGTGAAATGTCCTCAATGTGGAGGGGCTTTGATCGAAAGGCGGACCGGAAAAGGAAAGCTATTTTTTGGATGTTCCAATTATCCTACGTGCAAATTTGCCACATGGTATCGTCCCGTGCCCCGGTCGTGCTCTGCATGCGGTCATGGGTATTTGGAATTGCATGTGAATAAAAGTAAAACTTTTTTACAATGTCCTCAATGTAAGGCCGTTTTTGAAGAAGAAAAAGTGGAAACCACAGAGGGATAAATTGAACCCTTTGCTTTGTGATTTCTTGATCTATTTGGAAAAAGAAAAGCGATACTCAATTCATACCATTTCTGCTTATCGAGAGGATCTCGAAACGTTTTTTGAATTTTTGGAAGGGATTGATCCCAAAAACGTCACAAAAGAGCACATTCGTTTTTTCTTGGGCCATTTGCTTCGGCATGGGATGGCCAGGCGAAGTGTGGCCAGAAAGCTTGCCTCCATTCGGGCATTTTTTAAGTATTTGCTCCATCGAGGCGTGGTTGAAAAAAATCCGGCATGGACATTGCGGGCGCCAAAGATTGAAAAAAAGCTTCCCCGGTTCCTTCCCATGGAGGGACTGATCCGGGCGTTGGAAAGTATGCCTTCCCAAAACCCATTGGACATTCGAGATCGGGCCATTTTGGAACTTTTTTACGGGAGTGGCATTCGTGTTTCTGAATTGGTGAGGCTCAATCTTCAGGATGTGAATTTGGAACAAGGCACTATTCGCGTCCAGGGCAAAGGGGGAAAAGAACGCATCATTCCTTTGGGCAAGGTCACTGTGGCTACATTAAAAACTTACTTCCAGCATCGATCTGCATTGGGTCCTTCTTCTGGAGAATCCGCGTTTTTTTTGAATGCGAAAGGCCATCGCCTCACGACTCGAGGCGTTCAGACCCTGGTCTGGAAACGGCTTTCTCTTTTACTGCATCAAGGCAATTTCAGTCCTCATCTCCTCAGACATTCTTTTGCCACGCATCTTTTGGATCAGGGCGCAGATCTTGAAGCGGTCAAGGAGTTGTTGGGGCATGCTTCGCTTTCCACCACACAAATATACACGCATTTAACTTCGGATCGCTTAAAACGCGTGTATCAACAAGCCCATCCCAGAGCAGAGAGTTCAAAAAGGGGGTAGAAAGGAGCTAAAGTATGCGACTCAATATTACTGCACGGCATTTTAAATTATCTGATCCTTTAAAAGAGTTTATTGAAAAGGAGGTTCGTCGATTAAAGAAATATTACGATGGGATCATTGATGCAGAAGTGATTGTGGATGCGGAAAAGAAATTTCGGATGATCGAAATTAAAATCAATGTGTATGGAACCATTTTAACAGCCCATCAGTCTGCAGAGGAAATTCAGATCGGGGTTCGAGAAACTGTGGACAAATTAGAAAGGCAACTCATTAAATACAAAAACAAACTCCGAGGATTTGAACGAGAAAAAGGAGTGGACATCGCTGTTTCTTCCATGAAAACCGAAACCCCCGGAGGGCCTTCTTCATGACAGAAGAATCAGGAAATCGGCCTTTTATTACTGTAGAGACGTTATTCCTGGAAAATGAAAAACGGCTTAAATTAGAGCTCCTTTCTGGCAAAGAAGGTTTTTCAAAAAAAATTACAGAAAAGGATCTTCACAGGCCGGGTCTTGCTCTGGCCGGATTTGTGGATATTTTCACGTATTCTCGAATTCAAGTGTGTGGAAATACTGAAATTCGATATCTTCGCAATCTTTCTCCTGAAGAGCGGGAAAAAAGTTTAAGGAAAGTATTTTCCTTTGATATTCCGTGTTTTATTGTCACAGAGAACAACGAATTGCCTCCAGAGTTTCTTTCCTTGGTGCGGGAATACAACATCAGTGTATTTCGTACGCCTTTTGCCACTACCAAGCTGATCCAGCTTTTGGGGGAGTATCTGGATGAAAAGTTTGCCCCGAGAACCATTATTCACGGTTCGATGGTGGATGTGTATGGCATTGGGGTTCTTTTGACAGGACGGAGCGGTATTGGAAAAAGCGAGGTGGCGTTGGATTTGGTTTCCAGAGGTCATCGCTTGGTGGCAGATGACGTGGTGACGATTGTCCGCCGGACTTCTGGAGTCCTTATTGGTCATGCCAATGAAGCCCTTCGTTATCACATGGAAATTCGGGGTTTGGGAATTATTGATATTCAAGCCATGTTTGGGATTCGGGGAATTCGAAAGTTGAAAAAAGTGGAAGTTCAAGTCGAGTTGGTGGATTGGGATAACTCGCAAAAATATGAAAGGCTTGGCCTCGAAGATTTGACTTCAGAAATTTTAGGAGAAAAGGTGCATTTGGTTCGGTTGCCCATTTATCCTGGGAAAAATATTTCCATGATTGTGGAGGTCATTGCATTGAATGAACTGCTGAAAAGTTATGGGTATCATTCTGCGCTTCGTTTTGAAAAGGAACTCACTCGCCGGATTCGGGACAAGCAACTGAGGACAGGGCACGATCCGGATTCAATTTTTGAGTAATGGCCATGGATCAAGAAAGAAGACGAGAATGGATTGTTGGAATTGTTGTCACCGGAGCCCTTCTTATTTTGGTATTGGGGATTGCCTGGGCCAAGCGTGCTCATTTTTTCTCCCATCGGACGCAATTGATTGTCCGGTTTGAAACTGTGAAAGGGCTTGAACCCGGGGATCCTGTGACGATTCGGGGAATCGATCAGGGCGAAGTGGAATCCATTGAATTGGGTTCTGGATTTGTCAATGTCAAATTGAGGTTGAGAGGAAAGCCGATTTTGTTTGCCGATACCGAAGTGTTTTTGGCAGATCGGGATGTCATGGGGAGAAAAGAAATCCTCATCGAGCCCGGGAAAGGACCTGAACGGCTTCCTTCTGACGCGGTTCTTTACGGGAAAGTTCGGTTGGACATTTTAGGACTTTTGCCTGTGGCTGGGCAACTCATTCATCGCATGGATATGCTTCTTGAAAATCTCCGGACCATTTTGGAGCCCACTCGATTAAATCGGGTCTTAAACAATGTGGAAGGAAGCTCGACAGAAATTCAAGAAATGCTGAAAGAAAACCGAATGGCAATATTTAAAACGCTTCAACAGCTCGAGGATATTACACGCACGTTAAAAGAGGATTCCAGTGCGTTTCGCTTGAGAAACACATTGACCCGATTGGACACTACCCTTGAAATTTTAAAACGGCTCGGAACACGAATAGAGCAAAAAGACGGCACTTTATATAAGCTGATTACAGATCGAGAATTGTATGACCATCTTTTACATACCTCTCGTGATCTGGATTCATTGATTCAAGAGGTGAAAAAAAATCCTCAAAAATATGTACGCGTCTCAATTTTTTAATCACAGAGAAAGGGTTTGACATTTTGGTAAACTTTATTTATCTTAAACATTCTTCTTTTGGAGGAGCCAAGAATTCATGATTTGGGGCGTTGTGGTAAAGCCATTACGGGTCATCCCGGATGAGCGAGGAAGACTTATGGAAATTCTTCGTGCAGATGATCCGATTTTCGAAAAATTTGGTCAAGTGTATCTTACAACAACCTATCCCGGAATTATCAAGGCATGGCACTACCATAAACTTCAAGATGATAATATCACTGTGGTCAAAGGGATGCTCAAATTGGTTCTGTACGACATGCGAGAAGATTCTCCTACCAAAGGGGAATTAAATGAATTTTTTCTTGGAGAACATAATCCTCTTCTCATTCATGTGCCTAAGGGCGTTCATCACGGTTGGAAATGCATTGGGACAGAAGAAGCGCTTGTCATTAACTGTGTCACTGAACCGTATAATTACAAGCAGCCAGATGAATACCGGCTTCCTTATAATACCGATCAAATTCCGTATGATTGGTCTGTCAAAATGGGATAATCAAAAAGGGGATTTGACGTGAGACGATTACTGGTCACAGGAGGCGCGGGTTTCATTGGAAGCAATTTCATCCGTTACATGTTGAAAAAACATGACGATGTCTCCATCATCAATCTCGATAAACTGACCTATGCGGGCAATCTGGAAAATCTTCGGGATGTGGAAAATGATCCTCGATACAGGTTTGTTCGTGGCGACATTTGCGATCCAGCAGTAGTGGAAAGCTGTGTCAGTGAAGTGGATGTGGTGCTCAATTTCGCTGCAGAAAGCCATGTGGATCGTTCCATTGGAAAACCAGACGATTTTATCCGAACCGATGTGTTTGGTACGTTTGTGTTGCTTGAAGCGAGCCGAAAGCATGGGATAGAGCGATTTGTTCAAATCAGCACGGATGAGGTTTACGGAAGTATTGAAACAGGATATTTTTCAGAAGCCGATCCTTTAATGCCTTCCAGTCCTTATGCGGCTTCCAAGGCCGGTGCGGATCGGTTGGCCTATTCGTATTGGGTGACCTATAAATTGCCAGTCGTGATTCCCCGAAGTTCCAACAATTTTGGGCCCTATCAGTATCCTGAAAAATTGATCCCTCTTTTTGTCACCAATGCGCTGGAGGATCAACCGCTTCCCATTTACGGAGATGGGAAAAATGTCCGGGATTGGCTTTATGTTCTCGATAATTGTGAAGCCATTGAACTGGTTATGGAGAAAGGAAAAGAGGGGGAAGTGTACAATATTGGTGCGGGCAATGAAAAAACCAATCTTGAAATTACAGATCACATTCTTTCTATTTTGCATAAACCCCAATCTCTCAAAATGTTTGTTCCAGATCGAAAAGGGCATGACCGGCGATATGCACTGAATACAGAAAAGATTCGAGCCTTGGGCTGGAAACCAAGACATTCTTTTGATGAGGCGCTTCAAGAAACCATTCGTTGGTATCAAACCCATGAAAGCTGGTGGAAAAAAATCAAGACAGGCGAATATCTAGAATATTATAAACGACACTACGGAGTGACACTTTAAAATGGGAACAGGTATGGGACTAAAAGAACGTATTGAATCCAAAGACGCGATTGTGGGAGTGATTGGACTCGGATATGTGGGCCTTCCTTTACTTTTGGAATTTGTCGAAGCGGGCTTCCAAAGTATTGGATTTGACATTGACGAGTATAAAATCAATACCCTTCGGGAAGGGAAAACGTATATCCGTCATATTCCCAAAGAACGGATCGAAAAGGCGTTAAGCACAGGTCGGTTCCAAGTGACTGGGGACTTTTCTCGGATCGCTGAGTTGGATTGTATTATTGTGGCTGTACCCACGCCTTTGGATAGCCATCTTCAGCCTGATTTAAGTTATATCGAAAATACTGCGGAGGCGATTTCAAAACATCTTCGAAAAGATCAATTGGTCGTATTGGAAAGTTCGACTTGGCCAGGCACGACCGAAGAAGTGATGCGGCCGATTTTAGAGAAATCCGGTTTGGTTTGTCGAAAAGATTTTTGGCTCGCGTTTTCTCCAGAGCGGGAGGATCCCAATAATTCTAAATATTCCACCAAGACGATTCCCAAAGTGGTAGGCGCGAACGATCCGTACAGTCTTGCCTGCGCGTGCGCCCTTTATGATAAAGTGGTGGTGAGAACCGTGCCGGTTTCTTCCAGTCAAGTGGCAGAGGCAACCAAATTACTTGAAAATATCTTTCGGAGTGTGAATATTGCCTTGGTCAATGAAATGAAAATGATTTTGGATCGCATGGGAATTGATGTGTGGGAAGTGATTGAGGCAGCCTCCACCAAACCTTTCGGGTTTATGCCGTTTTATCCTGGACCAGGTCTTGGCGGCCATTGCATTCCCATTGATCCATTTTATCTTAGCTGGAAAGCCAGAGAATTCGATATTCCGACTCGATTCATTGAACTGGCAGGCGAAATAAATCGGCAAATGCCGTATTGGGTCATTGAAAAACTCATCGATGCATTGAATGCAAGAGGAAAAAGCCTCAAAGGCACAAAGATTCTTATTTTAGGAGTTGCGTACAAAAAAGATGTGGATGATATGAGAGAAAGTCCGAGCTTAAAGCTCATTGAAATTCTTCTTTCCAAAGGGGCCCGTGTAGACTATCATGATCCTTATATTCCAGTAATGCCCAAGATGCGGGAGTACCACTATGAAATGAAAAGTGTGGAACTCAGTCCTAATGTTCTAAAAAGGTATGATGCAGTGCTGATTGCCACAGATCATTCCTGCTTTGATTATGAAATGATCCTTGAACATGCCCAATTGGTAGTCGATACCCGAAATGCAATTAAAAAGAAGGATCATCCCAAAGTGGTGAAAGCCTAAAGGATTTAACAAAGAGAACTAGTGAGATGAAAATTAAAAGTATTTTTCTACTGATCATTTGTTTATTGGTGTCTGCGCTCAAGGCACAGCTCTATCCTGGAATGGAAGAACTGATAAAAGAAGAAACAGAAAAGACGGTTTCAAAGCCGATCGATTTTTCTGAAATGATGAAACCAAAAGAGGAAAAGCTCACCCGGGAAAAATTTGAAGATCTGAAGCGTCAGAAAGAAGCCAGGCTCAGGGAGCGTTTGACCCAACCCGAAGCTCTTGAAAAAGCAGTCGAGCCTCGAACGTATGTGGTGGGTCCTGGGGATGTGTTTTCGTTTAACATCTGGGGCCCCTTGGAGATGCAATATCCACTTATTGTGAATTCAGAAGGAAAATTGCTGGTTCCTTCGGTGGGAGAAATTGTAGTCGCAGGCAAAACCTTAGAGACTGTTCAAAAGGAAGTTTTGGAAAAGGCCAAGCCTTTTTATGAAAAAAGCCCCATTACGCTTACCCTTGAGTCTGTCCGGCAATTTCGGGTTCATGTGACAGGCGAAGTAAAATTTCCTGGTACCTATATTGTTCAAGCCGCGACCCGCCTTTCCGAGATCATTGCAGAAGCAGGCGGTGTGACTGATTGGGCATGGCGAAACGCAATTCAGATTCGACATGAAAATGGCAAAGTCGATACTGTGGATTTGGATTATTTCGAAAAGGCTGGGGAGCTTTCTTCTGATCTTTTTGTTTCTGGGGGGGATGTGATTTATGTGCCTCCCATTTCTGCAAGCCCCATTCAAGTGTCTGTGGCAGGGGATTATGAATGTGCAGGGATTTATCCTGTCCATCCTCATGAAGCTCTTTTGGATTTTTTACTTCGTATTGGGGCAGTGAACCAACGGACGGACCTTTCCAGGATTTGTGTCGAACGCAACATAGGAAAGAAAAAAGTGCAACGGTTTACTCCTTTTTCTTCTTCTGAGCCATTTTATTTGGAACATGGCGATCGAGTGATTCTTCCGCCGAAATATGTGTATGTTCGAGGCGCGGTCCAACGGCCAGGCGCATTTCCGTATGCATTCAACTTGACTGCCAAGGATTATGCAGGTATGGCCGGAGTGACAGGAAATCTCAAAGGCATTAAAACGTATCATGTGTTTACTCGAAAAACGGAAAGTGGACCTCATGTGCTTGTCGGGCCCGGGGACATTGTCGACGTACCTGAATTGTGGCGACTCCGCGTGCAGAGTTATCTTGGCATTGTGTCGACTTTGGCTTATTTGGTTGTTGCAGCCAAAGCGATTGGGTTGTGAGTAATTTTATAATCAGATCAGATATGGAAAGTTCAAAGAAAATAGAAGGCACTTCTTTTACGGATATTTTGTACATTTTTTTTAAGTGGCGTCGTTTTTTTATAATTAATTTACTGGTCTTTGGTCTAATTGCTGTTGGTATTTCTTTACTCATTCATAAAAAATATCGAGCCGTAGCGACTGTGGTGATGGCCCCAGATCGGATGAGTGGTCTGGGAGGATTAAGCAATTTATTCTCGGGAAGCTCGGGAATTCTTTCCTTGACTCCCAAATTGTTTGGTGCAGGAGGGGGAATAAGCCAAGAAGATTTGTTTTTGGGATTGATGAATAGTCGTGCGGTTTTAGAGAAAACCATTCGTCGTTTTAATTTGCTGGAATACTATAAAATAAAAAATAAAAAAATCGATTTGGCCATTAAAAAATTTCGAAAAGATTTTTCTTCCGATCCCAATGAGTTTGGAATTATTGAAGTCAGTGTGATTCACAAAAATCCTCAGACCTGTGCCGAGATTGCAAATTATTTGGTACATCTGACGGATAGTCTTAATATCGAATTGAATATTGAACGGGCAAGACGGTATCGAACCTATATTGAAACTCGATATTTACAAAATGTAATCGATTTAAAGAAGGCAGAAGAGGATTTGGCTCATTTTCAAAAAAAATATGGGGCATTTTACGTTCCAGAGCAAATTAAAACGGCAATTGGAGTGGGTGGAAAACTTGAAATGGAATTATTGGAAAATGAAATTGAATTAAATACTTTGGAGACCCAATTTGGTTCTCTTTCTTCAGCTTCTCAAAATATACAAAATAAAATTCAAGCGTTGAAGGAAAGATTGGCTCAATTGAGGACCAAATCGCAAAAAAGTCGTGAAAGCCTTTTGCTTCCTTTTGATGAGATGCCAGATCTCCAAAAAGAATACATCCAACGGTGGAGAGAAGTGGAAATCCAGAATAAACTGCTTGAATTCCTTTATCCATTGTATGAACAGGCCAAAATGGAAGAATACAAAAGTATTCCCACCATCATGATCATTGATTCTGCAGAAGCGCCTCAATTAAAATATCGGCCAAAACGAGCTGCGATTGTGGTTGGTATCGTTTTTCTTATGTTTTGCATTCTGTCGTTGATCTGTTTGAGAGGAGAAGCTTTGTTGAAAAAAACGTATCTGCGCAATCCCATTGAGCAAACAGAATTGCAATTTGTAAAAAAGCTTTTGGCATGGTATAAAATTGCTCCTAAATAATTAATCAGAGATTGATTTTCCCTCCATGGTCATTCTCGTCACAGCGATTCTCAGTATCGTTTCTTTTTTGCTTGGGAAATTGATTTTCCGCTATTTTTTGAATCCGATCACCCTGTATGTTGTCGTATGGGGAATACAAATCTTTTTGTATGAGTTAAAACTGATTCGATATGCGGATCTTTCTTTAGAGGCGTGGATGGTGATTGGAAGTGCATTTTTTTGTTTTCTCATGGGGGTTTTGTTTTATTATACGTGGCATTCTCAAAATCCTCGAAGAATTTCTGGATCTCAAGAGCGTCTTCTTGCTTTTCTTGAAAATCGGCCTGCCATGATTCATTGGCTCATTTTTGGCCTTGCCCTCATCGGAATCTTAGGGCCTCTTCAACATTGGAAAGTATTGCTTCAAAGATTTGGTTCGATTCCCAATGTGTTTTTAAATGCATATAAAATTTATCAAATGCGAATGCATGGGGAAATCAGGGGATTTATTCCGTATATCAGTTCTTTTTTATTTGCCTCCGTTTTTTTTTCTGGAATGTACACCGGGCATCATGGTAAACTCCCTCTTGGAGGGTTTTTGGCTTTTGTGGGTGTTGTTTTAGAGGATCTTGCCAATATGGGTCGGGTCCAAATGCTTTTTGCTCTTTTGGAATTCGGGATTACGACTTGGGTTTATCGAATTGGAGGATTAGGAAAGTCTATAAAAATAAAGAAAATCAATGTGGTTTTCATTTTTCTTTTCACATTCATTTTCTTTACTGTGTTTGCGACTGTGGTGAAATCCATTCGAGGAGGTGTTGAGAGATACAAGAGTGCCACGATGGCCTTGAAGAAGGTGAATAAAGACATGCCGATTTCTCCTTCGATCTATTTATACTTTAGTTCCCAAATTGTAGTGTTAAGTAAATATTTGGAAAAAGAATCAGAAACATGTATTTGGGGAGAAAATACATTTTTGCCTATTTATAATTTAATCGCCAAAACAGGATGGATTGAAAGACCTCGATTTTATCAAAAAGGATATTATGTCCCCATGTGGACCAATACGGGTACCTATCTAAGAGAAATTCATGCAGATTTTGGTTATCCAGGGATTTTTGTAGTACCATTCCTTTTGGGTTTTTTTTCCACATGGGCTTGGTTTGCCTTTATGAATTCTAAAAAAGCAATCCATTTTGTCTTTCTTGTGTATTTTATGGTTATTATTGGTTTTTCATTTCTTATGATGATTACTCGTTTAGGGATTTGGTGGATTAGTTTATTTTTCATTTTGGTTTTCGTCATCTTATTAAATCGGATTCCAATAAAATAAAGGACTTTTTGTGGCTTCTCTGGGTTTTCGTATTACAAAGAATACATTCTTTCTCTTTTTTGGCCAAATTGCTGTGTTGGCTTTGAACACCGTGACTCTGGTCTTGTTGGCACGGTATTGGGATGCTTCTGTTTTTGGCATATTTTCTTATGCTTTGGTATGGGTTGGTTTTTTCACCTTGCTCCCAGATTTTGGAATAAAGTCCATTCTCGTTCGCGAATTGAGCAGAAAAAAATTCAATGTCTCTATTGTGGGAAACGCCCTTTTTTTGAAATTGGTTCTTTCCACGATAGCGATGTTGGGTTTATGGCTCTCGGGACTGCTCCTATTCCAAGGGACTTTACGTATTGCCATTTTTATTTTATCGTGGATGCTTTTGCTTTCTTCAAAAAATGGAGCCGTTCGGGTGGTGTTTGAATCTGTATTTTACGCCAGAATGGAGATGCAATTCCCGATGCTTTTTCAATTCTTGGATGCTTTTTTCCAAATGGCAGTGGTCTTGGGACTGATTTTGATCAAAGCGAGCTTTTCTCTGATTTTATTGGGATATACTTTTGCCCATATTCCTGGATTATTGTATACCCTTTTTTGTGTTCAACAAACGACCCCTTTGTCTTTTTCCTTTCAATGGAAAGAACTCCAGTGGCTTTTGAAAGAGTCTTTTCCTTTATTTCTCTATTTGATTCTGGTTATGTTTTATGAACGGATCGATGTATTGTACTTAAAGGCGTTATGGGGAGATACCGCGTTGGGCATTTATTCGAGCGCATTCCGGTTGACTGCGCCTTTGGTTTTTATTCCGACTGCAGTGTGTTCTGCACTCTATCCTGCTGTTTCGGAACAAAAGGAAGAACATGGGCAATTCATGTCCAGGCTATTTAGTGTCGGGTTGAAAATTCTTTTTGTTTTAGGAATGGGAATTGGCGTTCTTGGCGTTCTTGTGGGGAAACCGATATTTCTCCTCTTATTTGGGAAGCGTTATTTGGAAGCCGTTTTTCCTTTTCAATGCCTTCTTTTGGCCCAAGGAATGATGTTTATCCTTTTCTTCCTTGTGGATTGGAACAATGCCCGAGATCGCCAAAGCCGGAATACCATATACATGTTCATTATGCTTTTCATTGCCCTGGGGGTGCAATGGGTTTGGATTCGATATTATGGGCTCAAAGGCGCAGGAATTGCAAAACTCATATTGAATGGAATTGGACTGGGCGTATTATATTGGGTTTCACTTATAGATTTAGATGAAGAAAAAAAACGCACATTTTTTTATGTGCTGAGAAGATTATTTCTCTTGGTTGGGGTTACATTTTGTCTTATCTTTTTTAAAGTTCCTTCAGGACTTGATTGGGTAATTTTGGGGATCCTGTTCCCGGTGATTTGTTATCGGCTTTTTCTGAAGGAAGAAAGAAGATTATTCAAAAAGATTTTCCAATTTTATATGCCTGTATGAAAGTATTGATTTTCAATGTCAGTGGAAAAGGGGGAATAGCCCATTACAATTATTTTCTCTGTCAGGCTCTGTACAACCAGGGCGTTTCCATTCTTTGCGTTACGTCTCGAGAAAAAGAAAGATATTTTGTTCATGATGCGTTTCCCTCTCGGCCTATTTTGTTTCCCCATTATCATTATCGCAGTCCGTGGCTCAAAGGAATTTTTTATTTTTTCTCTTTATGTCTATTTTTTATTCAGGTTCTTAAAGAAAAGCCAGATCTTGTTCATTGGCACGAATTGAAAATCTATTCGCTCGAATATATGTTTCTAAAATATTTAAAAAGGCGCAACATCCAGCTGGTCCTCTCTGCCCACGATGTGTTGCATCCTGAAAAACAAGTGATTACGCCTTTTCTTGTGCAACTCTACCATACATTTGATGCCATTATTGCACATACACAAGATAGTCGGAACATTTTAGAACAGGTCTTTCACGTGGCGCCTGAAAAAATCCATGTCATTCCTCACGGCGAATATTCTGGAATTGCTCAACATTTGGAAAAACATGAAGCCAGAAAGGGTTTGGGGATTGATCCCAATGCACGGGTGATTTTGTTTTTCGGCTATATTCGTCCCTACAAAGGGCTTGATATTTTACTGAAAGCATTTCCTGAAGTCCAAAAAAGAATCCACAATGCAGTGTTGCTCATTGCAGGAGAGTCCAAAGAACCTTTTCAGAAATATGAACACCTGATACGAGAGTTGGGCATTGCAGAATCTGTTCAATGTTTTATTGGATATGTGCCACTGGAAAAAGTTCCTCTCTTTTTTTCCTCTGCTGACATTGTGGTGTTACCCTATCGGCACATTTACCAGAGCGGGGTGGTGCATTTGGCTTTTGGTTTTCAAAAGCCAGTGGTGGTGACCCGAGTGGGAGGATTGCCAGAAACAGTGGAACATGGGAAAACCGGTTTTGTGGTTCCTCCAGAAGATCCGCAAGCCCTTGCCAATGCCATTGGAGAGGCGTTTTCCAATCCGCTTCGGCTAGAAGCGATGGGGGAAAATGCATATCAAAAATCACAAGAAGGGCTTTCTTGGTCTCGTATTGCAGAAAGAACCATTGCAGTGTATCGGTCTTTGTACAAAGGAACGAACAAATGAAATTGTGGCTCTTTCTTTTCTGGGCAAGTGTGTTTCTCATTGGATATACGTATTGGGTCTATTATGCCATTCTTCTACTCATTTCCCATTGGCAAACGAGAATGCGAAAGAATGCTCTAGGATATACCCCTTCTGTTTCGATATTGGTTTGTGCTTATAATGAAAGGAAAATCATCGAAGAAAAAATAAAAAACTTCTTGGCCCTGGATTATCCAAAACAAAAGATTGAGTTGATCATTGGTTCGGATCATTCGACAGACGGAACCGATGCCATTGTTCAACGTTATGCAAAAAAGTATCCAAACATCCGACTGTATTCTTTTCCAGTTCGAGAAGGCAAGGCCAATGGGATTAATAAAGTTGCCCCTCATGCCCAAGGGGAAATCCTCATTTTTTCCGATGCCAACACCCTCTACCATCCAGATGCGGTGCGAAAATTGGTTTCCCATTTCATTGGTCCTCAAGTGGGGGGAGTGTGTGGGGAGCTGGTTCTTCTTCCCCCAGATGAAAATCCAGGGGGAGCGGGTGAATCATTGTACTGGAAATACGAAAACCGCATCAAGAAATTGGAAGGAAAAATCAAAACGGTGTTTGGTGCGACCGGAGGCATTTATGCCATCCGGAAGTCTCTTTTTAAACCTCTGCCCCCTCATCAGACCAATATCAGTGACGATTTTTTAATTCCTATGGAAGTGGTGGCGCAAGGTTTTGATGTGGTGTATGAAGAAAAAGCCAAAGCCTGGGAATATGCATCGAAAACCATGAAAGACGAATTTTTGAGAAAAGTCCGCATCGGCGCGGCCGATCTCTATGCATTAAAAAGGATTTATCCCCTGCTCCATCCTCGGCACGGATTTGTGGCATTTGGATTGTGGTCCCATAAGATCATCCGGTGGAGTGTGCCGGTATTAATGCTTCTGGCATTGATTGCCAATGGCTTTCTTCTGTCCATTCCTCTGTATCGATGGATTTTTTTATTGCAACTTGGTTTTTATTTTTTGGCTTTTTGGGGATGGATCAGTGATTTAATGCACTGGCGCTTGCGAATGTTTTCTATTCTTTACTATTTTTTGGTAGTCCATGTGGGACTAATGGTGGGATACTGGAAATATTTTACCAAAACCATTCGGCCTACGTGGACTCGGTTAGAACGATAATAGGTTAAAAAAATGAAACGCGTTTCGCCTCGCATATTTTTTTTATCCGATTTTCTTTTATTGAATTTGGCCTTTTTTTGCTGGCTTTTTTTACGCCTTCGTTTTGGATTCTATGCAGAAACCCGGCTATTGCCTTCCCTTGTGATTTCCCTTGTGATTTCTGGATATTGGATTCTCATTTTCTTGTTTTTTGGGATGTATCGGCGACAACGGGCATTTTCGAGATTGGATGAATTGCTCGACGTCATAAAAGTCACTTTGATCGGTGTGCTTTTCATTTTTCTTCTCACTTCGGATTATCAATCCGGTTTTTCGCAGACTTTCAAGTTAAGTCGGATGCTCATTTTGGTGTATTGGGCAATTTTGATTCTTTTTGTGGGAGGCGGGCGTGTTTTTCTTTTGACTTTTCATCGATGGTGGCTGGCCACGGGCCATGGACATGAACGCACGCTCATTGTCGGATGGGGGAAAAAGGCCTGGGAAATTTATGACCAGACGAGTAAAGCCCCTGCATTGGGGTATACGATTGTCGGATTTGTCACTCCCGAAGAAAAATTCCCTGTTCACGCCAGATACAAAAAAGCCCCTTTATTGGGTTCCATTCACTCTTTAAGAGAAATCATTCAGAAAAAAAATATTCAACAGGTTTTCATTGCATTGCCAAGGCGATCTGCGACGCTTCTTGAAAAAATTATTTTCGAGTGTAACGGACTTCCTGTCGGAATCAAAGTGGTTCCGGATTTGTACGATGTGGTGATGGGACAGGTTCGAACCCATCAAATTTATGGTTTTCCATTCATCGAAATTTTCCCCCAGCTGATGGCGCCTTGGGAATGGACGGTCAAACGGATTTTGGATATTTTGATTTCCTTTGCGATTCTTTTGGTTTCGATTCCCCTTTCCCTTGTGATTGCGCTGGCCATTCGATTGGATTCCAAAGGGCCGATTTTTTATACGCAAGAACGCGTGGGAAAAGACGGGAAAATATTTCGGATCATTAAATTCCGTTCCATGATTCCGGATGCAGAAAGATTCAGTGGCCCAGTGTGGGCCACCAAGAACGATCCTCGCGTCACTCGGGTGGGTCGTGTTTTACGAAAACTCCGATTGGATGAGATTCCTCAATTTCTCAACGTGCTGAAAGGAGATATGTCGCTTGTTGGACCTCGTCCCGAGAGGCCGTTTTTTGTTGAAAAATTAAAAAAAATTTATCCATTTTACACCCGAAGGCTCTTGGTCAAACCTGGCATTACCGGTTGGGCGCAAATCAAAGGCTCTTATGATCAAACGATCGAAGATGTCAAGAAAAAACTCGAGTATGATTTGTTTTATCTCGAAAATATGTCTTTTCGAATGGATTTGAAAATTTTAATCATGACAGTCTATATTATATTAAAAGGGAAAGGACATTGAGATGGCAAAAAAGATTTCTAAAAAAGAAAAATATTCTCCAATTCCCATGGTCGATTTGGCTCTGCAATACAAAACCTTGAAACCGCGTCTGCACAAGGCCATAGAAGAAGTGCTCAAAAGTACCCGGTTCATTTTAGGGCCTGAAGTGTCGACATTGGAATCCCGTTTGGCAGAATATTGTGAAACCCGGTACGGGATTGCATGTGGGTCTGGAACCGATGCATTGCAAATGGCCCTGATGGCCATTGGGGTGGGCCCTGGGGATGAGATCATCACCACGCCGTTTACGTTTATTGCCACTGCAGAAGTGATTGCCCTTTTGGGTGCAACACCCGTATTTGTCGACATTGAGCCGGACACGTATTGTATTGATCCACAGAAAATTGAAAAAGCCATTTCCAAAAAGACAAAGGCCATCATTCCTGTGCATTTGTACGGTCAAGCTGCAGACATGGATTCCATCCTTGAAATTTCCAAAAAACGGCATATTTCTGTCATTGAAGATGCATGCCAGGCCATTGGTGCCACGTACAAAGGGAAAAAGGTGTGTGGCTTGGGTGACATGGGGTGTGTCTCCTTTTTCCCTTCGAAAAATTTGGGCGGTTATGGAGATGGGGGAATGATATTCACTTCGGATGAAAAGTTATTTCAAATTCTCCGCATGATCCGGGATCACGGTTCGGTCCAAAAATACCATCATGCCCGGTTGGGAATGAATAGTCGACTGGACACCTTACAAGCAGCCATTTTGCTTGTAAAATTTCAATATTTGGATTCTTGGAACAAGGCCAGACGAAAGATTGCAGAAATGTATACAGCGCTTCTCAAGAATGCCAAAGTCAAAACGCCGGTCATTCGGGAAGGAAATGAACACGTGTTTCATCAGTACACAATCCAGGTAAAAGATCGAGATGGGCTTCGGAAGCATTTGGAAAGTTATGGAATCAGTACCGCGGTGCATTATCCAATTCCTTTGCATCTTCAACCTGCATTTCAATTTCTTAAATGTAAGCCAGGCCAATTCCCCATTGCAGAAGAGGTCGCGTCTCATGTGGTTTCTTTACCCATGTACCCGGAATTAAAGCCCCATCAGGTGCGCTTTATTGCAGAAAAAATTATTGAATTCACAGGATAGAAGGGAATTTGTATGCTGGATCTCCATTTTATTCGAGAACACCCGGATCGGGTGCGAAAAGCGTTGAAAGATCGAGGGGATCAGACAGATCTTGACCGTTTGCTCTTCCTCGATAAAGAAAGGCGTCGGGTGATTCAGGAAACAGAGGCTCTAAAAGCAGAACGGAATCGGGTGTCGGATGAAATTGCCCAGTGGAAAAAAGCTGGGAAGGATGTGTCTGAAAAAATCAATGCCATGCGAGAGGTTTCAGAAAAAATTAAAGCATTGGATGAATCTCTCCGGGCTATTGAAAATGAAATCCATTCTTTTCTCATCCGAATTCCCAACATTCCTCATGAGTCAGTTCCTGTGGGTGATGCCAGTGCCAATCGCGTGATTCGGGAGTGGGGAGAAAAGCCTTCTTTTGATTTTAAACCAAAACCCCATTGGGATATTGGTCCTGAATTGGGTCTTATTGATTTTGATCGGGGAAGCCTTCTTTCCGGTTCGAATTTCGTCACATTCAAAGGTCTGGGAGCCAAATTGGTCCGTGGGTTGATCAATTTTATGCTGGATCTTCACGTCAATAAACACGGATATACTGAAGTGTGGGTGCCTGCGGTGGTCAAACGGGAAATGATGTTTGGCACAGGTCAGCTCCCCAAATTGGAAGAGGACATGTATCTTGTTGAAAAAGACGATCTTTTTCTCATCCCCACTGCTGAGGTTCCGGTGACCAATCTCCATCGGGAGGAAATTCTGGATGCCCATCAGCTTCCCATTTACTATACAGCGTATACGCCCTGTTTTCGAAGAGAAGCAGGTTCTTACGGGGCAGACACCCGAGGTCTTATTCGGGTACACCAATTTGATAAAGTGGAAATGGTGAAATTTGTTTTACCCGAGACGTCCTACGAAGAACACGAACGGTTGGTTCAAAATGCAGAAGAGGTGCTTCAACTTCTTGAAATTCCCTATCGTGTGGTAGTACTGGCCACGGGCGATCTTTCTTTCTCAGCAGCCAAATGCTATGATATCGAAGCCTGGGCGCCTGGAATCGGTCGGTGGTTGGAAGTCTCTTCCTGTTCCAATTTCGAAGATTTTCAGGCCAGGCGAATGAACATTCGATTCAGAAGAAAAAAAGGGGAAAAGCCGGAATTTGTCCATACCCTGAATGGCTCTGGTCTCGCCCTTCCTCGTACTTTGATTGCATTGCTGGAAAACTTTCAAACCGATGAAGGCACTGTGGTGATCCCTGAAGCATTACGTCCTTACGTGGGGGTTTCGGTGTTGAAACCAACATCTGGAGTGTAAAAATCGCATTTCGAAAGGATGGTTGGATTTTTTAGGTGAGGAGTCTGCCCTGGCTAAAAAGCCACTTCCATATCATCCAAATTCACGCTTCGGATCCTCTTTTGAACAGATCTTTAGTCTTCTTCCAATTCTTTTTTTTAAAAAATAGTCAACTTTTTACAATTTTTTTCTTGACAATAAAGACTGGTTTTAATATATTTTTGTACCGTTAACGTTAACGATTAAGTTAACCTTTAAGTGGAAAATGAGAAAATCCTCGAACGTCACCCAAGCCCAGATTGCCAAGATGCTCAATCTTTCTACGGTCACGGTTTCCAAGGCCCTCAGAAATCACCCGGATATTTCTCCTGAAACAATCAAAAAGATAAAACAACTTGCCAATAAATTGGGGTATACGCCGGATTTAATTGCCCGTGCACTTTCCTCCCGTCGGTCCAATATCATTGGGGTGGTTGTCCCAGAAATTGATCATACCTTTTTTTCAGCCGTGGTGAATGGGATTTCTTCAGTCGCCAAAGAATTTGAATATCAAATTGTCCTTACTGTGTCGCAAGAAGATGAGAAAAGAGAGCTCGAAAATCTGAAGACATTAATTGCAATGCGGGTGGATGGGATTCTTATTTCGATTTCTCAAACCACGCAGAATTTTGAAATTTTCCATACCATCAAAAAGCGAAAAATTCCTTTGGTCTTTTTTGATCGTAATGTGCCTGAGTTGGGTTTTAGTGCGGTTGTGGTGGATGATCGAGGGGGAGCGAAACAAGCGGTGGAATATGCCATTGGGCAAGGATATACCAAGATTGCCCATTTTGCGGGTCCTCAACATCTTTTGATTGCTCGCGAGCGGTGTGCAGGATATTGTGATGCCTTGAAGGCCAATGGCATTGAGATCAATCCTGACTGGATTGTTCCTTGTGATCTATCCGAAGAGGGAGGGTATCAAGGATTTAAAAAACTGCTCCAACACCCTCCTTTACCCGAAGTGATTTTTGGAGCCAACGATCCTATTGCCTTGGGGGTGTATGATGCAGCAAAAGAAGCGGGCCTGCGAATTCCAGAGGACTTGGGTGTCATTGGTTTTTCTGATAATATTATTTCGAGATATTTATCGCCTCCAATGACCACGGTCTTGCAACCTGCTGTGGAGATTGGAAAAACCGCGTGTCGTCTTCTTTTAGAGGAAATTCAAAGTACAGAGCCCTGTTCCACCCAACTCAAAGTGGTTCCGACCCAATTGATCATTCGCGGTTCGTGTTTAAAATTGGCTCAGACCAAAGTGGAGTCCGCCATGAACATGAATCGATCGGTCCATTGAAATAAAAAGGATACTGAAATGAGTAGAAACACCATTCCATTTTTCTGTGTGCTCTTCCTTTTGTTTTTTGCCTACACGCTTTTTGCACAAGATTTTAGCCAACTGGCTTTGACACCTCCCATGGGGTGGAATAGTTGGAATTATTTTGGCTGTAATGTCAGCGAATCTCTCATTAAACAAATCGCCGACGCAATGGCTTCGAGTGGAATGAAAGAGGCGGGTTATCAATACATTGTCATTGATGATTGCTGGCAGACGAGTCGTGACGATAGTGGTTATATTGTTGCGGATCCTGTGCGATTCCCTTCTGGCATAAAAGCCTTGGCCGATTATGTTCACAGTTTGGGGCTCAAATTCGGACTTTATTCCTGTGCAGGGACAAAAACGTGTGCGGGTCGTCCTGGCAGTAAAGGGTATGAATACAAGGATGCCCAGCGATATGCAGAATGGGGGGTGGATTATCTAAAATATGATTGGTGTTACACCGAGGGGCAGAATTCAAGGACTTCTTATCAACTCATGCGAAACGCTTTGGAAGCTGCGGGTCGGCCGATTGTATTCAGTATTTGTGAATGGGGAAGCACACAACCCTGGCTTTGGGCCAGGGGGATTGGTCATCTGTGGCGCACCACAGGTGATATTCAGCCTACCTGGGAAAGTATTATGCACATCCTGGATCTTCAAGTCGGTCTTGAAAAATATGCAGGTCCGGGGGGATGGAATGATCCGGATATGTTAGAGGTTGGCAATGGCCAGTTGACTTATGGAGAAAACAGGGCGCATTTTAGTTTATGGTGTTTGCTCTCAGCACCATTAATGGCAGGCAATGATTTAAGAAACATGAGGCCAGATGTTCTCGAAATTTTAACCAACCGAGAAGTCATTGCGGTCAATCAAGATTCTCTGGGGATTCAGGGCAGTAAAATTCGGGATGATGGGGACTATGAAGTATGGGCGAAATTGTTGAAAGACAGTAGCTATGCCATCATATTATTAAACCGGAGCACCAAAGCAAAAGAGATCTCTGTCAATTGGAAGGAAATTGGCTTTCCGCAAGAGAGTTTTTTCCGGGTGAGAGATTTATGGAAAAAAGAGGACCAGGGGTACTTTCAAGGTTTTTATTCTGCGTCTGTCCCTTCCCACGATGTGGTCATGGTCCGGGTTTGGCCTGTTTCGCTTTGCAGTGAGGTGCCCCAGATTGATTGGATCACGCCGGAAGACAGTACCCGGTACACTTTTCCTGCCCATATCGAATTGCGTGTGCAGTCCACTCAAGGCAAAGGGAATATTCTCCAAGTGGCCTTTTTTGCCAATGGAGAAAATATCGGCATCGATGAGACCCCACTCGATGGCTGGTCTCTTTTGTGGAATCCAGAAAAACCCGGAGTGTATCAAGTGGTGGCTTGCGCCAAGGACAATTCAGGAATTTCTGTCACTTCTAAATCAATTTCTCTCTATCTGAGTCCTTCTTCAGGTCCTTTTTTAGGTTATCCCATTTCTCTCCCCGGAAGGATCGAAGCAGAGAATTATGATGGAGGTGGAGAGGGCGTTGGGTATCATGATACGGATGCACAGAATCGAGGCGGATGGTATCGTTGGGACGGTGTGGACATTGAACTCACAGAAGATGAGACACCCGGGTATTGTGTCAGTGATTTGGAGAGTGGGGAGTGGCTTAATTATACAGTCCATGTTTCAGAATCCGAAGCATACGACCTCTCTGTTCGAACGACATCCTCTGTTCGTTCCGGGAAATATCACATTGAATTGGATGGGGTCAATCTCACAGGATCCCAAACCGTTCCCTATACAGGTTCTCAAGCAAACTGGACAACGGTCAAATCCATGGGCCTGTCTCTCCCTGAAGGAATTCACACTCTCCGATTTTATATCGAATCCGGAGGGTTTGAACTCAATTTTCTCGATTTTGCTTATGCATTAAAAGCGCTTCCTTCACCTTGGCAACATCAAGATATTGGCTCGCCTTCAGTCAAGGGAGATGCAGGAATCCGCAAAGAGACATTTGTCATTCAGGCTTCTGGACGCGATATCTGGGATACGAGGGATGCATTTCATTTTGTTTATCAACAGGGAAGTGGAGATCTCGAAATTCAAGCCAAGGTCCTTTCGCTGACCAAGACCGACCCTTGGGCAAAAGCAGGCGTCATGATTCGCAATACGCTGGATGCAAATTCAGAACATGCCATGATGGTTGTCACAGCGGAACAGGGTTTGGCTTTTCAGCGCCGCATTGCCCAAGGAGGGACTTCTTTCCATACACCAGGGAAAAGTACTGGCGCTCCTTATTGGGTAAAACTGGTTCGAAGAAAAAATAATTTTTCAGCATACGAATCTGCCGATGGGGTCGTGTGGAATCGAGTGGGGGCTGAGAATATCGTGATGAACGATCCTGTGTATGTGGGCTTGGTAGTCACTGCGCATCATGACGGTGCCATTTGCGAAGCCTATTTTGAGAAGGTCTCCATGACTTTACTTAGCACGGCTCCTTCTTCAGAAACCGATGTCCCAGTGGAGTTCAAATTGGGGCAAAATTATCCCAATCCGTTTAATCCCGACACCACCATTGAGTATGAAATTCCACAATCGACAGAAGTTTTGATTCGTATTTACAATTTGTCCGGACAAGAGATTGTCACTCTGGTCCATGAAAAATCGCCTCCGGGGCATTACAAAATCCAATGGGATGGGAAAGATGCCTTGGGCCGAGAGGTTTCCAGTGGTGTATATGTTTTTCAACTTAAAGCGGGTGAGTTTCAGAGCAGTAGAAAATTACTTTTTCTGAAATAAGTTTTTCGTATCTATTTAAGGAGGGAAACACAAGAAAAGGGCAATACATTTGGGAGTTTGACTCTGGCCGGAGTCGTGAATTGCTCCACATGCACGTATTGCCCTTTTTTATTATAAACAAAATGGCAAGAAAAATCAAGCGTTGATACAAACAAGAAGGAGGAAAAAACGTGAACACCAAACTGAAACAGATTGTCACCTTGCTTATGGGGGTATGGATTTCCTCTGCTTTTGGAGGGAATACTGGAAAAATTGCAGGAGAGGTGATCGATGCCTCTCAGCGTGCGGGCCTTCCAGGTGCCAATGTGATCCTAGAGGGGACTTCGCTTGGAGCCAATACGGATTTAGAGGGTCGTTATGCAATTTTAAATATTCCACCTGGGGTGTATAATCTCAAAGTGAGCATGATCGGATACAAAAGCGTGCTTATTCAAAATGTCCGAGTGTCTGTGGATCTGACTACCACCATTAATGTCACTCTCCAGCCTACTCCCATAGAATCCAAAGAAGTGGTGACGATTACTGCAGAACGGCCTCTGGTCCAAAAGGACATGACTGCGTCTATGGCGACTGTAAATCGAGAAGAAATTCAGGCCCTTCCAGTGCAAAGCATGGGTGATGTATTGGAACTTCAGGCCGGGGTGGTTAGAGACGGTAATCAATTTCACATTCGTGGGGGCAGAACGGGAGAGGTTTCGTATTGGGTGGATGGCATTGCGACCAATGAAGTGTATGGAGGCGGAAATGCTGTGGCAGTGGAAAAATCTGCAGTGCAGGAAATGCAGGTGGTCAGTGGGACATTCAACGCAGAATACGGAAATGCCATGTCAGGCATTGTGAATTTTATTACCCGAGAAGGAGGCAATCAACTGGAAGGACAAGTCACTGCCTATGTGGGAGATTACATGAGTGGTCGGGACGTGTACGGCGTTTTAAGAAAAGTCATCCCAGTAAAAGATCCAGTGACTGGAATCACCACTGCCAAAGAAGATTTAGAAAATCCTCTCAATCGATTCAATCCGACTTATAATTTGGATCTGAATCTCAGTGGCCCACTCCCTTATTCCAAGAAGCGGGTTTCATTTTTTCTCAATGGTCGGTATTTTTCTCAGGAAGGTTATCTGTATGGCCGAAGGTGGTTCTATCCTCAAGGGATTCCTGGAGATAGTGCTCTGGTTCCGCTAAGTCCTTATTTTTCCTATTCTGGAATGGGCAAGTTGACCTTTAAACTCACGGACAAACTCAAGCTCAATTACAGTGCATTTTTAAATCAAGGCCAGAATGACCGGGCATACCAGCAGCTCTTTAAATACAATCCAGATGGCACTAGATTAGGAAAATGGAATGGAATTACCCATTTGATCAGCTGGAATCATGTGCTTTCTTCCAAGACATTTTACGAAGCGCGAATTTCTCACGTGTACAATCACTATGAAAGTTATTTGTACAAGGATCCCACTTTACATCCCCAGTACTTTATCGAAGTTCTGGCTGATACTTCTGGCCCTGGATATATTGCAGAAGTGGATCCCAATTCAGAAGAGGGTAAAGCTCTATTAGAGGAACTCAAGATTGCCCAGAGGCAATACAAGTTTGTGCCAGATCCTCAGCATCACGAGGGATATGTTCATCCGGATTCTCTTCGGGATCCGGCGGCGTACAGTTTTTGGCGAGCAGGGACTGATCCCAACGTTTTTTATCGAACCACCTCGTACTGGATTGGAAAATGGGACTTCACAAGCCAAGTCAATCCCATCCATCAATTAAAAACTGGGTTTGAAGTTCGACTCCATGAGCTCAAATTGGATGAGTACACGTTACAGCCCAAGCGGAAAGAAGGGAAAGATGAACAGGTGGTGCCATACGAACCGTGGGTGCCCCCTGCTTCCAATATTTATCATGACTTGTATACCCGTCATCCGAAAGAATTCTCTGCCTATGTTCAAGACAAAATTGAGCTCAAAGATATGATTGTCAATATTGGGGTGCGTTTCGATTATTTCGATGCCAATGGCACAGTGCCAGTGGATCCTCATGATCCCTGCATTTATAGTCCCTTTAGTCCTACCTATAAATACAAAAATTATGTGCCTCCTCCAGATTCTGTGAAGGGCCCTGCTTTGGAGGAGTACAATAAGCAATTTACAGAATATACTCCTGCAGAACGAAGAGAATTCATGCAAAAGAAATCCAAGCCCAAAACCCAGATCAGTCCCAGGGTTGGCATTGCCTATCCGATTACAGATCGAGGGATTATTCATTTTTCTTACGGTCATTTTTTCCAGATTCCTGAATTTCAATATCTCTACGACAACCCCGATTTCAAATTGTTCACAGGAGGAGGCAATACCATTGTAGGGAATGCGGATTTAAATGCCCAGCGCACTGTGCAGTACGAGATCGGTCTTCAACAGCAAATTTCGGATTTCGTGGGCATGGATGTGACGTTATTTTATAAAGACATTCGGGATTGGGTCGGGACCAGCCCCTTGGTGCCTACACGAAGGCCCAGTGTGGCGTATTCAACTTACGAAAATAAAGATTATGCCAATGTGTATGGAATTACTTTGGACTTAGAAAAACGATTTTCGGGTTATTTGGGCGCAGGATTGAGCTATACTTTTCAAGTGGCAGAAGGAACGTATTCTAACCCAACGGATGCATTCAATGCCATTCAGTCCAATCAAGAACCCCATCTGGCTTTAATTCCATTGAACTGGGATCAGCGACACACGCTGATGGGGACTGCGACTTTTGGTGTTCGAGGCTGGACTTTGACTTTTCAGGGGAAATACCAAACTGGGAGACCGTATACACCCAGTTTTACCCGAGGGACGCAAGTGGGCGGATCCACGTATATTGGATACCGGGATAATAGTGCGCGTTTACCCAGCACTTCAAGCCTGGATATTCTCCTCCACAAACGGTTCAGACTCGGCAGTATGGTTTGGGGACTTCTGGTCACAATCTATAATGCTTTAGATCAGGACGGAGAAACGTACGTGTATACGGATACGGGAAGTTCTGAATATACCACCAATATGGATCCAAAGACCATTCCTTATGTGCCTGAACGGGTTGGCACCGTGGAGGATCTTCTCCGACGCCCGGATTGGCATATTGCTCCACGGCATGTTCAGGTAGGCCTTACGCTTGAATTTTAACATACAAATAGAAGGGGAATATCATGCGATACAATGGAGTTTTTATCATTTTGGGTTTATTTGTTTCTCTTGTTCCACAACTCAGTGCACCTGGGTTGGCACAAACGCCCATGGATCAATTGCACGGCGATCAAAATTACAGTTACAGTGGATTGCATTCTGGAAACCAGATCCGCGCCAATTTTTACAATGATGGATTGGTGGGAAGGCGGTATGTCAACACCACTGACATTGGGGGAGAATGGCCCATTAATTCAGGTCACCGGTACATCAATCAGCAAATTGTATTTGTTGGCGCAGAAGTCAAAGACGAGAATGGCGAAATCAAGCACATCGTTTCTGAAGGCAATGGATGCACTGCAGGCAATTCAAACAATGCAGATTCTGGGGACTCTGGCCCCAATGGAGAATGGTATTCTTTTGCTCCATTGCCGGGTTTTGCCAATGACAGCCCACCCCCTGACAAAAGTGACAAACCGAGAATTGCCATGAGTCATTGGCCATGGTCATGGCCTGCCACTTGGCCAGACAAATTCGAAGACAAAGTAGATCCCGGATGGCCAGGTTCTTGGAATGGATATTTTGGTAAAAATGTGCTGAATGCAGATCAAGAAAGCTACTATGTCATGGATGATTACAACAATCGGGAATTTGCGTTTTATCCTGACAGTACCAATCTCAATCGGAGAGGGCTTGGTCTCCGGGTCACTGTCCGAGGTTTTCAATGGTCCAATGTTCTTGTGGAAGACATTCTCTTTCTTTTGTACGATGTCAAGAATATCGGAACCACAGATCACGATAAAATGAATTTTGGGATCATGTCAGGCCCCATTATTGGCGATCGAATTGTCAATGGAGGGGATGGTGGAGACGATGGAGGAGAATACAATTTAGCAGAAGCCTTGGGGTATCATTTGGATCAAGATAACATTGGAGCCGGAGGGTGGAGTCCAGTGGGGTTTTTGGGGCTTGCCTTTTTGGAAAGCCCTGGAAATCCCTATGATGGCATTGATAATGACGGGGATGGGAGTCAAGGCCCGGGTCCTGTCATTGACGAATCGATGTTTCAAGCTCGAAAGGTGAATGTGGGCGATCCCATTGTGCTCATCAATTACACCACTTTTGAGCGCACAGTCACGACCATGCCGGAGCAAGGGGTTGATATTGCATTTCAAAAACGGGTGGTTCATATCCCCGCGGGCCAGGAACTGAGCGAAGTGGAGAACAATTTGTTCGATGACAATCTCAACGGGATTATTGATGAGAACAATGGGTCTCAATTTGGTGAAGGGGCTTCTGCCATCAAACGGTTTTTGTATGTGGGTCACAAATATATCAATTACTTTACGGGTGAAGGCAAAGACAATCCCTTAATTGACGAAAAGAGAGACGATGGAATAGACAATGACCACAATTGGAATCCCTTAACTGATGATGTGGGATTGGACGGCGTTCTGGGCACGGGAGATCCGGGCGAGAACGACGGAAAGCCCAGCTCCGGACGAGGCACGGATCTTCCTGGAGAACCGCACATCGATAAGACCGACATCCACGAATCCGACATGATCGGCCTCACTGCTTTCAATATTTACACCCCATGGACATTGTATCCTCTTTCCGATGACGAGAATCTGTGGAATGGAATAAAACCCGGATTTTTGAATGCGTTTGGCCAATTCGGAGATACCGATATTCTTCTGGGTTCAGGTTATTTCCCACTCAAGGCCAAGCAAATTGAACGGTTTTCTGTTGGGGTGATTTTTGGACTGGATAAAGAGGAATTGTTCCGGAACAAGTACTATGCCCAGAAAACTTATGATGAAAATTACAATTTTGCCAAGGCGCCTTATCTTCCTACGCTCACAGCCATCCCGGGAGATAAGAAAGTCACCCTCATTTGGGATGACATTGCAGAAAAATCTTGGGATCCCATTACTGGATACGATTTTGAAGGGTATCGGATTTACCGATCCACAGATCCTGGATTTTACGACATGACACCGATCACGGATCAATTCGGTTCTGTATCCTATCGAAAGCCAGTGGCTCAGTTTGATCTAAAAAATGGGATCAAAGGCTCTGCTCCTGTACCAGTAAGGGGGATCCATTTCTGGCTTGGAGATGATACTGGGCTCCGTCATTTTTGGGTGGATACGACCGTGCAGAATGGTCAGGTGTACTACTATGCTGTCACTTCATATGATCGAGGGAGTGATTCTTTGGGGATTGCTCCCACAGAATGTTCAAAATACATTTCAATTGCCTCAGATGGCACTGTCGAAATGGGAAAAAACGTGGCCAGAGTCCGACCTGAGGCACCTTCTGCAGGATATGTGCCTTCTCAGCTGGACAGTGTGAGACTTTTGGTAAGACCCGAAGGCTTGGGAACTGCTACGGGCAAAGTGGCTTTTACTATTGTCGATCCGAATTCTCTCAAAGAGGGCCATAAGTATCGGGTGTTTTTTGAAGATACGTTATTAAATAAAACCATTTCCAATGCCACACAACTCACATGGATGACCAAAAGTTTCACCTTGGTCGATGTGACCTCAGGGGATACATTGCTCCGTCGATGTGTGCAATTGGGTCATGGAGAAGATCAACCCGTTACAGACGGATTTCAACTTAAATTTTACGGAGATTCAGTTCTTGTGGTGGATCCTGCCAACTCCGGCTGGAATAGGCCAGAAATTCACCCATATTCATTTGCGCCGTATCGGTCCTCTAAAGAACCGACGATTCCAGAAGCTGCGGACTATCTCATTGAATTTGGGGAAGTGGGAATGGATACTTCAGAAACGTATGTGCGGTTGTCAAAAGAACTCCCCGCAATTCCAGTGAATTTCAAGGTTTACAAAGTCTATCCCTCTGACACCGGTGAAGTGAAAGTGGAGTCGAAATTTGCGTTTCGAGAAGTCGATGGGACTGATGGCGTGTTCAGCAGTTCACGGAGTAAAACTGGAGCAATTAAAGTAGATGAAATTATCATCTTGAATGATGAAAAAGTGGCGGGATTTCAGTTTAGTCTTGACAAAGCAGGGTATGATACACTCAAGACCGATCCTCAACCTGGAGATTGGGTCATGATTCGGTTACGGAAACCGTTTATGCGTCATGACATTTTTGAATTTGTGGCAAAAAAAGCCAAAATTGATGAAGCCTTGGCCAAGGCCCAATTGGATCGGATTAAAGTGGTTCCAAATCCCTATATTGTGGCCAATTCCTGGGAACCGCAGAATCCGTATTCCAGTGGCCGAGGGCCTCGAGAATTGCACTTTATTCATCTTCCTGCAAAATGTACCATTCGCATTTTTAATCTCAGGGGCTATTTGGTCGCGACTCTGGAGCATGACACTCCTTCCATCGAAGATGGGACTGAGATTTGGGATATGCAAACCATGGATCAAATGGACATTGCCTATGGCGTTTACATTTATCATGTGGATGCAGGAAAATTGGGTCAAAAAATTGGAAAATTTGCAGTGATAAAATAGTCAAAAACGATTAAAAGGGGAGAATAAAATGAAGACTCGAAAACCATGGATTGTTTTGGAAATAGGGATGCTTTTCATCAGTTCCCTTTTCGGACAAAAGGTCACAAAAACAGGGACCACCGCGGCTCCATTTTTGGTCATTGATGCAGGGGCTCGTGGAGTCGGCATGGGGGGCGCGTTTGTCTCTGTTGCCAATGACATTACTGCAATGTATTGGAATCCAGCAGGAATTGCTCGACTTGCGCAACCCGAAGCCACGTTCAATTATACCCGTTGGATTGCAGATGTACGCTACAATTATGCTGCCATTGCGGTTCCGGTCGCCCAAATCGGGGTATTTGGCGCGAATGCGACTTTTGTTTCCATGGACGAAATGGACGTCACCACGGTTTCTGCGCCAGAAGGAACTGGGGAAACATTTACCATGGGTAGTTACGCATTCGGGATTTCTTATGCGCGAAATTTGACAGACCGTTTTTCGATCGGATTTAATGCAAAGTTTATCCAGGAACGGATCTACCATTCCAGTGCCAAAGGAATTGCCTTCGACATCGGCACTTTATTTGACACCCAATTAAACGGATTGCGGATTGGTATGAGTATCTCAAACTACGGCACAAAGATGCAAATGACTGGAAGGGACATGCTCATTCAAGTCGATATCGATGCCAGTAAGCATGGCAATAATGAAAACATCAATGCGACGTTGCAAACCGAAATGTATGATCTTCCCTTGTTATTTCGTGTGGGTGTGAGTATGGATGTACTGAAAGGCCGATACAACAGCCACTTGATTCTCTCGGTGGATGCGCTTCATCCCAATGACAATGTGGAAAGTCTCAATGTCGGCGCAGAATATACTTATCGTGAATGGGTGGCTCTGCGGTGCGGATACCAGAGCTTGTTTAAACGGTATAGCGAAGAAGGATTGTGTGCCGGAGTTGGCTTGAATTACAAAATCTCTGGCAATACGACACTCCATCTGGACTATGCGTGGGGAGATTTTGGCAGGCTCAATGAAATCCAGAAATTTTCATTGGGAATGAGTTTTTAAATCAAAAGGAGGTGAGAAAAAGTAGAATCGAGAGAAAAATTTTTAATATTTCAAAAACATAAGAATTTTTATTGAGAAAAGGGGGTTTCAAATGAAGAAGGTATTTTATACTTTCTGTACTCAGAGAAACAAAAAGATTTTTTGGGGAATTTTATGGATCGCGCTATTTTCGGTTTTATTAAATGCGCAAACTCCCATTGAAATCATCAACCCAAGTTTTGAATTGCCTGGAACCGGAAAAATCAAAGGGTGGGACGGTCCGGGTTCTTGTTCTAATCCGGCCTGGACTGGATCCACCGATGATATTCCGGGCTGGACCAGCGATGAACCCGTATGGGATTCTGGAGTAGAAACCGGATGGGGACCCACAGACGGAGAATACACGGCGTTTTTAATGGGCAATGACACATCGGTTTATCAAATCACAGACTATGTGATTCAAGAGGGGGATCAAATTGAGCTTGTGGTGGATGCCAAAAACAACTGGAATGCCATGGTTTTGGAGATGATTCTTTTTTATGAAAAGAATGGCAATCGAATGCCTGTCGCAATAGAAGATTTTGAACTCACCAGCACCATGACGGAATATAGTCTGACATTTTCTACAAACGAACATCCAGAATCCATTGGCCACAAGTTGGGAATTGAATTTGACAATGTGGGAGATTCTGCTTCTTGGGTTGGGATGGACAACGTGAGGCTTCTCAATTATAAGACAGGGGTGAGTGAAAAACAAAAAATCGTCAAGGAATTCTATTTAGCGCAAAATTATCCCAATCCGTTTAATCCACAAACCGAGATTCATTACCAGTTGCCTGGAAGTGGGATTGTTCAGTTGGCAATTTATGATCTGTTGGGCAAAAAAGTGAGAACGCTGGTGGATTGGGAGACTCAGTCTTGTGGATTGCATCGCATTTGTTGGAATGGGATGGACGATTCTGGGAAAGAAGTCCCCGGAGGTGTGTATTTCTACCGGATTCAGGCTCGCACTTCAGGTCAGGTCTTTACGGAGATCAAAAAGATGGTGCTTGTGAGGTGAATTCGGAAATATTTTTTGTATCTTGAATCGGGTGGTTCTAAAAGGGTGGGGGCCACCCGATTTTCTTATTTATCCAAGGAGGAATTTGTATGCGGACTCGAAACACAATTTTTTCTCTCGTATTTTTGGCGTTTGTGATCCAGCGCGTTGAGGCTCAACCTCAAAACGAATGGGACAATCAACCCGAAATTTTTCAAGTCAATCGGGAACCCGCTCATGCCACACTCATGCCTTATGGAGATGTGTTTTCTGCTCTGAATGGGGACGTTACAGCCTCTCCTTATTATCAATCCCTTAACGGCATTTGGAAATTTTACTTGGCAAATAATCCTGGAGAGCGTCCGTTCCAATTTTATGAAGAGAGTACGGATGTGAGTGGCTGGAGAGACATTTGGGTTCCGGGCAACTGGCAGACGCAAGGCTACGATTATCCCATTTATACCAACATCACATATCCTTGGACTGGATATGAAAATCCATCCCCTCCGAAAGCACCGACCGTGTACAATCCTGTGGGTTGTTACCGTCGGGATTTTACCGTGCCTATCTCCTGGAAGGACAGGGAGGTATTTCTTTCTTTTCAAGGAGTAAGTTCTGCTTTTTATGTATGGATCAATGGGCAATATGTGGGATATAGTGAAGATAGCTTTACGCCCAAAGAATTCAATATCACCCCATTTTTACGCGATGGCAACAATTTCATTGCTGTCGAAGTCTATCGATGGTGCGATGGGAGCTGGCTCGAAGATCAGGACATGATTCGATTGAGTGGGATTTTTCGAGATGTTTATCTGTATTCGACGCCCAAGGTCCATGTGGTTGATTTTGAGTATGTGACCGATTTGGATCAAAGCTATACGAATGCAAATCTTACCGTAAAAGCAATCGTGACACACTATTCCCCACAGTCTCCTACCGGCTATTCTGTAGAAGCGCGTGTATATGATGATCAAAAAAATATCGTATGTGTTTTGCCATTGGGGATAGTGCGATTTGATGGAAAGAATCGGGTCGAATTGGCTCAAAGTACAACGGTCCTTTCGCCCAATCTATGGTCTGCTGAAACCCCTTCTCTCTATACTTTGGTTTTGGTTTTAAAAAATCCACAAGGAAATATTATTGAGACCGAAAGTTGTAAACTCGGATTTCGAGAATTTGAGCTTAAAAACGGTCAGATGCGGTTGAATGGAAAACCCATTCTCTTTAAAGGCGTCAATCGGCACGAAATTGATCCAGAAAAAGGCAAAACCATGGATTTCGAACGGATGGTAGAAGACATCACTCTCATGAAGCGGTATAATATCAATGCAGTTCGCACGTGTCACTATCCCGACGATCCTCGGTGGTATGATCTCTGCGATCAATACGGCATTTATGTGATTGACGAAGCCAATGTGGAAAGTCATGGGGTTTCGAATAGGATTCCGGGCAGTCGGTCCGAATGGAGAGATGCATGTCTCGATCGCGTGCAAAGCATGGTCGAACGGGACAAAAATCATCCTTGCGTTTTGATCTGGTCATTGGGAAATGAAGCAGGCAGTGGGAGTAATTTTCAGGTCATGGCAGACTGGATTCATCGCCGAGATCCAACCCGGCTGGTGCACTATGAAGGATACAATGCAGTGGCAGATATTGAAAGCCACATGTATCCTTCTGTTGAATTTGTCGAGCAATATGGCGCTTCTGGAAATCCCAAGCCATTGATTCTCTGCGAATATGCCCATGCCATGGGAAACAGTGTGGGAAATTTATACCAATATTGGGAAGCCATTGAAAAATATCCCAATCTTCAGGGTGCATTTATCTGGGATTTTGTGGATCAAGCCTTGAAAAATGAACAGGGATTTGCCTATGGAGGGGATTGGGGAGATCATCCCAATGATGGGAACTTTTGTGCCAATGGGCTTCTCAATGCAGATCGAAAACCTCAACCTGAAATATACGAAGTCAAAAAAGTCTATCAAAATATCAAAGTCACACCAGTGGATTTATTAAAAGGAAAAATTCAGATCACCAATGCATATCGTTTTCTCTCTTTGGATCAATTTACTGGGACATGGGAACTCTTTGCGGATGATGTGCTTCTCCAGAAAGGCACACTTTCAAAGTCTGATATGAACATTCCTCCACTGGGCTCTAAGGTCGTGGAAATTGGTTTTAAAGAGCCCTCGCTTCAACCCGGGGTTGAATATTGGCTGAATCTCAGTTTTCAATTGGCCAAGGATGCACTTTGGGCAAATGCAGGGTATGAGATCGCCAGAGAGCAGTTCAAGATTCCTTACGAAACTTCTTCTGTCCCCTTTGACACCACAGGCTTGACGGGTCTTACTGTAGAAGATGCTGAAGACACTGTCCGAATTTTCAATGCGGATTTGGAAATAAAATTTGATAAAAAGACAGGCACTCTGGTTTCCTATGTACATCAAGGGACTCCCCTTATCCAAGAGGGGCTCATTCCCAATTTTTGGAGGGCTCCCAATGACAATGACAAAGGCAACGGCATGCCCAACCGATGCGGGGTTTGGCGAAATGCAGGACAGAACCGCTCCTTAACCGGATGGAAACTTCGAAGAATTTCTTTTTCCCATGTGCAGATTGTGGCCCAATTCCAGTATCCCACCTCGCCTCCTTCCTACGGCAATATGATGTATGATCTCTATGGAGATGGCTCCACGGTTGTTTCTGCCACATTGATGCCAGGAAGTTCCCATCTTCCTGAAATTCCTGAAATTGGGATGTTATTCAAATTGCCTCTTGAATTCAATCGCATCCGTTGGTATGGACGAGGGCCACATGAAAATTATTGGGACAGAAAAACAGGCGCTTTTGTCGGCGTCTACTCGTCAACAGTAGACGATATGTTTTTCGATTATATCGAACCTCAGGAAACTGGAAATCGTACCGATACTCGATGGGTCTCTTTGACCAATGCTTCTGGCAAAGGCCTTTTGGTCATCGGAATGCCTGAAATAGAATTCAATGCCCTTCAGTATACTCCCTGGGAATTGGAAAGCAAGGCGCATCCGTATGAGTTGGTTCCCAGTGATTTTGTGACTTTGCGTGTCAATTATCATCAAATGGGAGTGGGTGGAGACAATAGCTGGGGAGCAAGGCCTCATCCGGAATTTACCTTGTATCCCAATCGGGTCTACACGTATCGGTTTCGTTTCATGCCCATCACGGACACTCAGTCTGCCATGGGTCTCAGTAAATGGGCGTTTCCTTCGCTTGCAACCATAAAAGTTCCCAACATCATGGGAATGGAAGAAACCAAGGCAGATTCTCTCCTGGAGGCATGCGGTCTGGAGGTGGGGAACAAAGAACACGCTTTTAGTGAAACAGTGCCAATAGGTCATGTCATTCGGCAACTCCCAGAGCCAGGAATCGAGGTACCGCTTGGGACGCCAGTGAATCTGGTGATTTCTTTGGGGATTGGGCAGAATGTGGCATTGAGAAAAAAAGCCACTGCAAGCAGTGAAGAAAAGGGAAAAGGGAACACCGCGGAGAAAGGAAACGATGGCAGTCTTTCTACCCGTTGGTGTGCCAATAATGGAGATCCCAATCAGTGGTGGGAAGTGGATTTGGAAGGGAAATACGATCTTGTGGGTTCAGAAATCGTATGGGAATTTCCCGATCGACAGTATGGGTATCGAATCTATGTTTCTTCGGATCATAGCCATTGGCATTGCGTTCTTGACAAAGCGGACAATTCCTCTACTGCCCAAAGTCAAACGGATCTTTTTACTGCCACTGGTGTGCAGTATGTGCGAATTGTCGTGACTTCGCTTTCCCCAGGAAGTTGGGCAAGTTTTTGGGAATTTCGAATATTTGGATCGCCTTCTACTTTGGTAAAGGCGAGTGACCAAATCACTCCTCTAAAAATCCAATTAAATCAAAATTATCCCAATCCATGCAATGCAGGGACAAAAATTTCCTATCAATTGGGAAGCGAGGGCCATGTCCGTCTTGAAATTTACGATCTTCGTGGTCATCGAATCAAAACATTGGTTCATGGGTCTCTTCCTCCTGGATCTTATTCTGTCCACTGGGACGGGCTGGATGATTCTGGAGTGGCTGTGGCCAGTGGCATTTATTTTCTTTGCCTTGTGGTTCAAGTGTCCAATCGAAGCCTGAAGGAGATCAAACGGATGCTGGTATTGAAATAAAGATTCTACAGATGGTTTTTACAAAAAAGGGTTGACTTTTTGGCTTGAAGAATATATTTTATAGACAAGACATGATATGGAAGAAGGGGTGTGCTATGCAGAAAAAATGGGTTGTTTTGCTGTTTGTTTTTTTGCCCCTGATTGTGAGGGCTCAGTTTAAATCCCAGAAAAGCGCCATTTTTAAACCTTCGGATTTAATCTATAGACCCACAGGAATATTTTCTGGCCTTTTGGATCCTTCAAAATTTCATATGTCTCAGAGCTATTCTCTTTCTTTTTTTTCTTATGGTAAGGCCATGTTGAATCAGGGTCTTTATCTCAATACCATGAGTTATCGTTTTTCTGACCCCTTATGGATGCAGGTCCAGATTGGTTATTTACATCAACCTTTTGGTCAAACCAGCGGAATCATGTCTTCCAATGGAAAACTTTTTTTACATCGTGCTTCTGTGGTATATACTCCTTCTGAGAAATTTACTGTGGTGTTCGACTATCAATCCATGCCGGTGATGTTTTCTCCTTATTTTAGGTCATGGTAGCGGGGTCTCTGATTTTTGTCAGATTGGTTCATTTTTGACGTTTCGACCGAGAAAATAGGTTCTCGGTCATTTTTTTATATTTTTTGTGAGGGTGTTTTGCGGAGAAGACGAGTTACTCCATTGAAAAAACCGAGTGTTTTTTCTCCCATCAGGCCAAAACGTCCTCGGATGAAAAAATCTTTTCGAATCCACGTGGATTGGATGAATGTGTGGATTGTTCTTGTACTAGGAATTAATCTTTTTCTTTTGACTTCACTGGGTCTCCGGCATTGTGCGCCGAAAAGGGAAATCTCTTTTTCTGTGCGTGCCACAAAACCGCCAATTGCATCGGAAGAGAAAGGGTTACCCAAAAGAGAAATTCAAAAGCCAGAAATTCCTTCCAAGGGGATTTCTTTTCAGGTAGAAGTACTGAATGGATGTGGCATTCCTCAAATTGCAGATCATTTTACGCGGTTTCTTCGAGAAAAGAAATTCGATGTAGTCAAGGCAGGGAATTACGAGAATTTCAATGTGACCAAGACATTGATTATTGATCGACATGGAAATTTAGAATCGTGCATGGAATTGGCAAAAGTGTTGGGCCTGAAACGGAACCGGGTCATTCAAGAGATCCACTCTCTTTATACTGTCGATGCCACAGTGATCCTTGGGAAAGATTTTCGCACTTTGTCGAGTTGGAAAGTGCTGGAGGAAAGGATTGCCAAGAAATAAAGCCTATACCAAAGCGAGGAAAATTGTCGATTTGCTTCTTGCAAAAAAAGCGCAAAACATTTTGCTAATGGATTTGAGAAAAATTACCAATATTGCAGATTACTTTGTCATCTGTCATGGAGAATCGGATATCCATGTCAAGGCCCTTGCCGAGGCCGTGGTGGAGGGGATGGAAAAAACCGGAGAAAAAGTATGGCATCAGGAGGGGATGTCGTATCTCCATTGGGTGCTTTTGGATTATGTCGACATTGTGGTTCATATTTTCCAAAAGCCCGAGCGGGATTTTTATGGATTGGAACGATTGTGGGCAGATGCAGAGATAGAGCCATTCGTTGAGGATTAAACATGTTTTCCATTGAAACCTATCTTCGAGAGGAAATTGAAAACGCGATTCGCAAAGCCGGTTTTCCTATGGATTTGGGCTCGCATTGGGAGATTACGGAAAGCAAAGAAAAAAAATTTGGAGATCTTGCCACCAATGTGGCTTTTTTGCTGGCCAAACTGGCGAAGAGAAAACCGGATGTGGTCGCAGAGGCCATTGTCAAAAATTTAAAAGTGGATACGCAATGGATCGAACGGGTGGAAGTGGCAGGAGGGGGATTTATCAATTTTACGTTGAGTCGAGAATATTTGCTTCATGCCCTTTCCCAAATTCTTGAGCAAGGCCCGGCATATGGACATTCTGATTTTGGCAAAGGGAAAAAAACCCAAGTCGAATTTGTCAGTGCCAATCCCACTGGGCCTCTCACCATTGGCCATGGCCGGCAAGCAGTCATCGGAGATGTCATTGCTCGTCTGCTCGAAGCCACAGGCCATCAAGTGACTCGAGAATACTATTTTAACAATGCAGGACGCCAGATGCGGATTTTGGCAGAATCGGTTCGGCATCGGTATCTTGAATTATTGGGGGATACCACTCCTTTCCCAGAAGATTATTATCAAGGTGAATATATTAAAGAAATTGCACTTCAAATCCGAAAAGAAAAAGGCGATACCTTGATTGGAGAAGACGCGCTTCCGTTTTTTCAAAACTTTGCAGAGGAAGTCATTTTTCAAGATATTCGAAGGACATTGGAGCGGTTGGGGATTCGATTTGATGTCTATTACAACGAACGCTCTCTCTACGATACAGGGAAAATCGATGCAGTGCTCTGTGCGCTCCGTGAAAAAGGGGTCGTGTACGACAAAGAAGGTGCGGTATGGTTTCGGGCAAGCCAGTTTGGACTGGAACAAGACCGGGTCATTGTGAAATCGACAGGAGAACCCACATATCGACTCCCGGATATTGCATATCACAAGGACAAATTGGATCGTGGATTTGATCTGGTAGTGGATATTTTTGGGGCAGATCATATTGCCACTTATCCAGATGTGCTGGCGGGTTTAAAGGCTTTGGGGTATGATACTTCAAAAATTAAAGTGCTTATTCATCAATTTGTGACACTCACCGAAGGAAAGGCCAAGGTGAAAATGTCCACCCGAAAGGCCAATTTTATCACTTTGGATGAACTGATGGACGAAGTGGGCGTGGATGTGACCCGGTATTTCTTCATCAATCGGTCCATGTCGAGTCATCTCAATTTTGATTTGACTTTGGCCAAGACGCAATCCGAAGAAAATCCAGTGTACTACGTTCAATATGCGCATGCCCGAATTTCCAGCATTCTTCGAAAAGCAGAAAAAGAACATTTTGATCTTCAGGCGTCGGGAGATCTTTCTCTTTTGACTGCGGATGAGGAAATGGAATTAATTCGAATTCTCCTCTCTTTTCCACGAATCGTACGGGAAGCCACACAATGGTTTGAGCCCCATCGAATTCCCAGTTATCTCGAAGAAGTGGCCACCGCATACCACCGGTTTCAACATGCGGGGAAACAGGATAAAAGTCTCAGGGTGCTCTCCAAGAATGTGCCATTCACTTTGGCCCGATTGGCTTTGTGCAGAGCAACCCAAACTGTGCTTGCCAATGGACTTCGACTTTTGGGGATTTCAGCCCCTGAAAGGATGTAACCATGGAAGAGAAAAAAACAGGCCGTGTCCTTGTCACCGGTTCGATCGCATTTGATTATCTCATGCAATTTTCAGGTCAATTTTCCGATTATCTGATTCCAGAAAAATTGGAAACAATCAGCGTGAGTTTTCTGGTTCACTCCTTAAAAAAACAATGGGGAGGTTGTGCCGGCAATATTGCGTATAGTTTGGCACTTCTCGGGGAAAGGCCTCTCTTGGTGGCCACTGCTGGAAAAGATTTTAGCGAATATCGGGCATTTCTTGAAGGTGCAGGAGTGGATACCTCGGGCGTGCGCGTATTTCAAGAAGAATTCACTGCTTCTTTTTTTGCCAATACAGACAAAAAAGGAAATCAAATCTGCTCTTTTTATACTGGTGCCATGCGTTTTGCCAAATCGCATCCCATCGATCCTTTCTTGGAGGATCAGAATTTGGTCATCATCTCGCCCAATGATCCAGAGGCCATGGTGCTTCATGTGCAAACGTGTCAAGAAAAAAATGTGCCTTATATCTATGATCCTGGTCAACAAATTGTCTGTCTGGAGCCAAACGAGTTAATTCGAGGCATTCAAGGGGCAAAGGTCTTGATTTTGAACGAATACGAATTTGAGCTTCTCAAGAAAAAGACCCAAATGAGCGACGTCCAGTTGGTCAATTCGGTTTCTGTTCTTGTGGTCACTTTGGGAGAAAATGGGTCTATTTTCTGGACCAAAGAAGGGAAAATACAAATTCCCATTGCCAGGCCTCTTCGCGTCGTGGATCCCACTGGGGTTGGGGATGCATTTCGGGCAGGATTGATCAAAGGAATGCTCCTTGGATTGGATTGGGAAATTACTGGGAGAATAGGGAGTGTGGCTGCTGCGTATGTAATTGAAACCGAAGGGCCTCAAGCCCATATGTATACGCTTTCTGAATTTTATCACCGATACGAAGAAAATTTTGGTTTTTGTGAAGTGCTTCAAAAAAGGCTATTGGCTTCATGAAAGTAATTACTGAAACATTCTCCATCTCCACTCTTGGGAATAGTACTTTGGTCGATATTACAAAATCCGTAGAGGAAATACTTTTCAAAATTGGTTTGTCTGAAGGCCAAGTGACCATATTTATTCCAGGTGCAACCGCAGGGGTCACCACGATTGAATACGAACCTGGATTGTTACAAGATTTTCCAGAAGCGCTGGAACGCATTGCGCCTTCTCACATTTCCTACCATCATGATGCCACATGGCAAGATGGAAATGGCCATGCCCATGTGCGTGCATCCATGATTGGCCCTTCTTTGTCCGTGCCTTTTCAGAATCGGCAATTGCTTCTCGGAACATGGCAACAAATTGTGGTTGTGGATTGTGACGTTCGGCCCAGAAAACGTCGAGTCATTGTCCAATTTATTGGACAATAACACATGATCAAAAATCTTCCTTATCTTTTGCCAATTGGGTATTTTTTGCCCATGTTTACTGGAAAGAGCGTTTTTCTTAAATGTTTATGGGATTTAACACTTGTTATTTAAGGTGTTAGAAGTCTCAAAAGAATTTCTTATTTTTTGTAGGTTGGCATGAAATATGCAGAAAATTATTTGGCTTTAGGGAGGTTGAAAAACCAATGAGGCAGGGGTTTTATTTTTTTATTACAGGATTTCTTTTATTCTGGACTGTATTGGGTTTTACAGAAGGAAAGCCGTTTACCTCTATTGGAAAGCCTATTGAAGAACTCCTTTTGCCTGACGGCACCCTGAATCTTTCCTCTGGATACAGAGGAAGCTTAGATGCCCATGGGTATACGTGGTACACGGATTCCCATGGGAAACCCCATTTTGTCCGTCCTCCTTTCTCTCCCAAGCAAAATGAGAGTTGGAGTGATCTTTTTGCCCCTCCAGGATGCGATGCTCAGGTATGGACCCTTCAATTCGCTCCCAATGGGAATTTATACGTGGGAGGGACATTTTCTGTTGGAGGGACCGTGATCTCTCCAGCGATTGCAATGTGGGATGGGAGTATGTGGAATGCGGTGGGTGGAGGGTTAAGTGCGGGCTCCGATCAACCTTCTTGTTTTGCTTTGCTCATTGATGAAAATGGGGTAGTGTATGTAGGAGGGACGTTTACCCATGCCGGTGGCATTCCTGCCAATTCGATTGCCAAATGGGATCCAACCACTTCCACATGGGATAGCTTGGGTTCTGGATTAAAATATGGGGCAAGTCTCGGTGAATGCGATGCATTGTACTTGGATGGGAATGGCAGACTCTACGTTGGGGGGTCTTTTACTACTGCGGGTGGGCTTTCTGCCAATTCGATTGCAGTGTGGGACATTACAACTTCCACCTGGAGCAATCCCTTTGGAGTTGGAATCCAGAGTGGTAGTTTTCCAGGAACAGTGTATTCATTGGATATGGACGAAAGTGGAGTCCTTTATGTGGGAGGTGCGTTCAATAAAGCGGGTGGGAATACCGTGTCCAATATTGCCAAATGGAACGGTTCCTCTTGGTCAAGTTTGGGCGATGGATTGAATGACATCGTGCACAAGGTCATTGTTGAGTCAAGCACCAGTGTGTATGCTGGAGGGGAGTTCACCAAATCTGGAACAGTGACAATAAACTACATTGCGAAATGGGATGGTACGAGTTGGAGCAATTTGGGTATCGGGCTTAATTCAAAAGTGAGAACCCTTGTCAAAATCGGTTCTGACTTGTACGCTGGAGGAGAATTTACAGCCACTTCGGATAATGGCATTACCATGCGTTGTGTGGGGAAATGGGATGGATCGAATTGGTCTGCCATTGGTTCGGGTTTTACAGGAGGGGGCGTTTATGCTTTGGCAGAATGGGGGTCGACTCTCTATGCGGGTGGATATTTTACTGCGACAGGAGGAGATGGCCTTGCCTATATTGCCCAATGGTCAGGCACTGCATGGATTCCAGTGTGTAGTGCCCAACAATATGGCCTCAGAGGATACCATAGTCGGACACTTGTGACTCACGGAGATTCGGTATATGTGGGTGGGTACTTTTGGCAAGGGGGGAGGGCCCTCTTTAGTGACTTGCCTTCTCATCATGTGGCGTGTTGGCACAATGATACCAATACCTGGGAACATCTTGGAAATGCCAATGAGGCTGTCAATGCCATGATGTGGAATGGGTCCAATTTATACGTGGGTGGTTTTTTTACTGAAATAGGGGGTTCCGGGTGCAATTACGTGGCTCGGTATGATGGGATGAATTGGAATGCCTTGGGAGGAGGTCCAAGTAATGCCATTTTTGCCTTTGCACTGGATGGGAATGGAAATCTCTACGCAGGGGGGCTTTATGGTGTGGAGCAATGGGATGGAAGTACGTGGACAGAGCTTGGAACTATTGCGAGCGGAGATACCGTGTTGGCTCTCGCAGTGATTGGAGATACTTTGTATGTCGGAGGAAATTTTACTCAAATTGGAGGAGTTTCAGCCAATTATCTTGCCAAGTGGGACGGAAGTACATGGAGCGCTGTAGATCCTTTTGGCATGAATGGTCCTGTCAGAGCATTGGCAGTCTATGGTACGGATTTAATTGCAGGAGGAAGTTTTACCACTGCAGGCGGTGTGACTGTGAATTATTTGGCCCGCTGGGATGGGAGTAACTGGAATGCGTTTGGTAATGGAATGGATGGTCCGGTCTACGCTTTGGCAACCCAAGGCAGCGTTCTTTATGTGGGGGGTGCATTTACTCAAGCAGACGGGAATACCGTGAATGGGATTGCTTCTTGGAATGGTTCCTCTTGGACAGGATACGGAGACGGGATTCAAACAGGAAAAAATGTCTATGCACTGGCCGTAGGAAGTGATGGGCTGTACATTGGAGGAGATTTTCATTGGGCCGGTGGAAAGCCGTCTATATTATTTGGGAAGTATAATTTACTTTCCACTGTTCTTTTAGAAGCAAAAGTCTTTTTGGAAGGCCCTTACAATACTTCCAGTCATGAAATGACGACTTCGCTTAATTCAGGTGGTTATATTCCCCTTACTTCGCCTTATTCTGAAGATCCCCGGACAGTCTCTTCTATCCCAGCAGATGTGACCGACTGGGTGCTTATTCAACTTCGAAGTACTCCTACGGGTTCTGCACTAGTTTCAAGAAGTGTGTTTCTTCGGAAAGATGGCCGTTTGGTGGAGGATGACGGAGTCACTACCCAGATTTCGCTTTCCGTTCCTCCGGGGACTTATTATATTGTGATTAAGCATCGGAATCATCTTGCCGTCATGAGCGCGAGAGGGGTCATATTGAATGGGACAAGTTCCACAGTGTATGATTTTACTACAGGAAGTGGCCAATTTTATGGAAACAGGGCGGCAAAAGAACTCGAATCGGGTGTGTGGGGAATGATTGTGGGCGATGTGAATCAAACAGGGCATGTTTCAGCTTCGGATCGGAATGCAGTTCAAACGACAAGTGGGTCAGGTGGTTATTTTGTGCAAGATCTGAATTTAGATGGAGAAATCTCTTCCTTGGATCACACCATGATTGAATCTGCAACAGGATTTTCGGGGGTGCCGTAAATTGAAGGACAAGACAAAAATTTTCATTTTTTTAGGGTTTGTACTTGTGCTTATCTCTGTGCTTCACGCACAGACTTACGAGGCCACCATTCAATTGACGGTCGTTGGAGATTCGTTGGATGTGGCCATGTATTTACAACATACAGGGACAAGCTCTCCAGTGCTGGGAAATTGTTCTTTTTTCATTAATTTTAACAAAAATGGTCTTACCAATCCCAGATTAAAAGAAGACGGGGAATGGGACGGGGATCATCAGCCGGGATATGGACAAAATCTTCTCAACGTGAATTTGTCTTTAGGCCTGGCTTCGATCGAAGTGGTGAAATCTGGAAATCCAACCTACGAGATGCCCAATACCCCAACGCATTTGGGCACACTTCGATTTAAAATCACAAATCCAGCTCAAAATGCAGGGATTACGTGGAATGCTACGTATCTGGAAGTGTTTGATAATTCATATACTAATATTACACCCAACGGGACTTTTATCAATCCTCCGGACATTTCCCTTCCCGTGTGTATGACCAGTTTTTTTGCTTCTTTGGACGAAAGGGGAGGCGTTTTGTTAAAATGGATTACTCAAACCGAAGTGAATAGTGCAGGATTTTATGTGTGGCGGAGTGAAAACGAAGAAACAGGATATGTTCGGATTACCACCCTTCTCATTCCAAGTCATGGGAATAGTGCTTCGCCCCAGGAGTATACTTTTACTGATCTTTATGTGGAAGAAGGGAAAACGTATTGGTATCGGATCGAGGAAGTCTCATTGGATGGGAAAAGTACTTTCTTTGGCCCTGTCAGTGTGTCTACGCTCCGTCTAGTTCCTACTTGTTTTTCCCTCTCCCAGAATTATCCCAATCCGTTTAATCCAGTGACGACGATGAGGTACGGTATTCCAGAACAGAGCAAAGTCAAAATCGTGGTCTATTCTCTGATGGGAAGAAAAATAAAAACGCTTTTGGATGAGTTCAAACTCCCAGGCCAATATCAAATCACTTGGGACGGCACAGATGGGGTGAATCAAAAAGTCTCCAGTGGCATTTATGTGATCAAAATGGAAGCAGGCGATTTCTCTACCATTCGAAAGGTCACCCTTCTTCGATAAAAAACTATTTTTCTTTTGTGCTTGACTCTCTGCTTCACTCTCTGTAATTTATTTTTATGAGTTTATTCTTTTTCTTCAAGAAAAAAAGTGCAGTCATCACTTTAACCACGGATTTTGGAATTTCCGATCCGTATGTGGCAAGCATGAAAGGGGTGATTCTTGGGGTGAATCCCTGGGTTCGCATTGTGGATATTACACATGAAATTCCTCCTCAAGATATCAAAAGAGCAGGATTTGTGCTCAATGCCAGTTATTCCTACTTTCCACAAGGCACGATTCATGTCGTGGTCGTGGATCCTGGGGTAGGGAGTGGCCGAAAAATTCTTCTTGTAAAAACGTCAAAGTACTTTTTTCTTGCTCCAGACAATGGCGTTCTGGCTTCTGTTTACCGCGCCCATCCTGAGGCCAAGGTCTATGCAGTGACCAATGCGCAATACTTTCGTTCTCCTGTAAGTGCTACATTTCATGGCAGGGATATTTTTGCCCCTGTGGCTGGCTATCTTTCCAAAGGGGTTCCTCCTCAGAATTTTGGCCCAGAAATACGAGAGTTTGATCGGGGTACGGTTCCTTTACCTGAAAAGAAGCACAATACAATCGAAGGTGAGATTGTGACCTTTGATCGTTACGGCAATGCCATTACTAATATTCCAGGGAATTGGCTGGATCCGCATCACGCATATCAAATACAAGTGGGTCAGGTTGTGATTTCCAAAATTTCCCGGTTTTTCCAAGAAGTCCCGAGGGGTACTCCTCTGGCTTTCATCGGGAGTGGCAACACATTGGAACTTTCTGTCCATGGGGGAAGTGCCAAGGAAGAGATGGGATTAAAGATTGGAGATCGAATTCGGATTTACACCGAGGGATTTCATGAACAATGAATTGTATTCTTATCCAGGGTTTTATTTTCAGAGACCCAAAAAACTGTCTTTCCGGCAATTGGCAGTGCATATTGGCTTGTTTGTCCTGACTGCATTTTCCACATTTCTTGTGGGATTGGGAGACGGAATTACTGGAGCTTTATGGTACTCCGGGGGGCTGATGGCCATTCTTTTAGCCCATGAATTGGGCCATTTCTTCACTGCGAGAAAGTACGGAATTTCTGTGACCCTTCCCTATTTTATTCCAATGCCCATTTCTCCTTTTGGGACCCTGGGTGCTGTGATCAAAATGGATCGATATATTCCCAATCGAAAGGTGCTTTTTGACGTGGGTGTGGCCGGACCTTTGGCCGGATTTTTTTTCATTATCCCAGCACTTGTTTTGGGTTTAAGCTGGTCAAAAGTGGTGCCGGTCGAAGCCACAAGAGAAGGCGCAATTTCTCTTGGAGAATCCATTTTGTTTAAACTCTTTGTCAGGATTTCGATTGGACACGTGCCTGAAGGTCAAGACGTGCTTCTCCATCCTTTGGCATTTGCAGGGTGGGTGGGGCTTTTTGTCACTGCCCTGAATTTGCTTCCTGTGGGTCAACTCGATGGAGGACATATTCTCTATGCCTTATTTCATCGAAAAAGTAAAACGATTTCTCGGATATTTTACTGGATCCTTTTGGGAATATGCCTTTTCTTTTATCTCGGGTGGTTTCTCATGATCATTCTTTTGGCATTGATTCGTTCGCATCCTCCTACTCTCGACGATACAGTGGCTTTGGACTCCAAGCGGAGGGCTCTTGGATGGATTGTGCTTTTTCTCTTTTTGATTTCTTTTACTCCAGTGCCTTTTATCATGGATGAAAAAGGGTTACTTTCGATCTTTTTACGGGCGTTCCAGCGATGAAAGCCAAGACCGTTGTAGGATTGGGTGAAATTCTCTGGGATCTGTATCCTGGGGAAAAGCATTTGGGCGGTGCCCCCGCCAATGTGGCCATTCATGCGCACAGATTGGGCGCAAAAGGAACGATTGTGAGCGCAGTGGGAAGGGATGCTTTGGGGAAAGAAATTTTGAAAGCCCTTTCGGCTCAAGGTATGGAAACCCAATTTATTCAAAAACTTCCATTTAAACCCACAGGGACAGTGAAAGTGGTGTTGGATGCTTCTGGCGTGCCCTCATTTTCGTGTTCAGAAAATACCGCGTTTGATGAAATCCAATGGAATGAGGCTTTAAATAATTTGGCCTATTGGGCAGATGCTGTGGTGGTGGGGACTTTGGCGCAGAGAAGTCCGATTTCCAAGCGGACCATTCAGCAATTTTTGAGTCATGCCAGAGGTTTACGGGTGTATGACATCAATTTAAGAGGATGGACCCCAGAGATCCGAAAAACCGTGAGAGAAACACTGAAAAAGGTCGACGTGGTTAAACTCAACGAACTGGAATTGGCAAAACTCCAAGAGGAGTTTGATTCCAATGCAGAGCCTCTCCATTTTTTAAATCAACTCATTGCAGAGTTCGAACTCAGTTTGGCTGCCCTTTCTCTGGGTGCCGAAGGATGTTTGCTCACAGATGGCACTCGGGCAGTGCGTGTCCCTGGAATTCCGGTGTCTGTGGTGGATACAACAGGATGTGGAGATGCATTTACAGCAGGGTTGGTGGTGAAAATGCTCGAGGACGCTTCTCTCGAAGAAATGGCCCAATTTGCCAATGCAGTCGGTGCGTTTGTGGCTACGCAGAAAGGCGCTTCTCCTTTATATTCCCGAGAGGATTTAGAAGCATTTATCCAAATTCAAAACGAACGGAAGGTACAATGAAAGTCGGTGTGTTTCAATTTGCCCCCATTTTTGGGAATGTCCAAGCCAATCTTCAAAAGATCGAAGAGACATTGGCACACGCGGAAGCGGATCTTTTGGTTTTGCCTGAATTGTGTACCACAGGGTATCAGTTTATTTCTTCTCATGAAGTGCAAGCTCTTGCAGAACCTGTTCCAGAAGGCGAATCTGTCCAACGCTTGTGCGCTCTATGTAAAAGGAAAGGATTCTATCTGGTTTGTGGAATGGCAGAGAAAACAAAAGAAGGAATATACAATTCTGCAGTGCTTGTGGGACCAGATGGATGGCTGGGAACGTATCGAAAAACCCATTTGTTTTTTGAAGAAAAATTGTGGTTTGTCCATGGAAATTCTGGATTTAAGGTATGGGATTTGGGGATGGCCCGAATCGGGATCCTGATTTGCTTTGATTGGGCCTTTCCAGAAGCGGCCAGAACGTTGGCCCTTCAAGGGGCAGACATTCTCTGCCATCCAACCAATTTGGTTTTGCCGTATTGTCCAGATGCCATGATTACCCGGTCCATTGAAAATCGGGTATATTCCATTACATGTAATCGAGTTGGTGAAGAAAAGCGAAATGGGAAACCCAAATTGAATTTTATTGGTAAAAGTGAAGTGGTCGGCGTGAAAGGGGAAATTTATTTTCGTATGGGGTCTCATGAAGAAGGGGTTCGTATCGTAGAAATTGATCCCCTGCAAGCCCGGGACAAACAGATTATTCAGGGCAATGATCTTTTTCAAGATCGCCGACCTGAAATGTATCACTTAAATTAATAAATTAAAAGGAAGATCACCATGACCACTGCGTGGAATGGTCCTTTAGAAAAAATTGACGATTACCGATGGCAAATTCCAAAAACATACGAAAAGGGAATGCGCCAGCCCGGTTTAATTTACTGCGACGAAACACTCCTTGAGCACATTCGAAACGACCAGGCGCCTCAACAAGTGGCGAATGTGGCGCATCTTTCTGGACTTGTCGGGCCTTCAATGGCCATGCCAGATATTCATTGGGGCTATGGATTCCCCATTGGGGGTGTGGCGGCCATGGATATTGAGACTGGTGTGATTTCTCCGGGAGGGGTGGGTTATGATATCAACTGTGGGGTTCGGTTGATTCGGACCAATCTCACTTGGGCAGATATTCGAGACAAGCTTCCGGAATTGCTCCGCCGAATTTTTCAAAATGTCCCTTGCGGGGTTGGTGCCACAGGAAAATTAAAACTGACTGGGAAAGACGAAGAAGAAGTGCTCATTCGAGGAGCCATCTGGGCAGTAAAGCAAGGATATGGGTGGGAAGAGGACATTGAATTCACAGAGCAAAGAGGCTGTTTAGAAGGGGCTGATCCTGGGGCCCTTTCCAGTCGAGCCTTAGAAAGAGGTCGGCCTCAATTGGGCACTTTGGGTGCAGGAAATCATTTTCTTGAAATTCAAGAAGTCGAAGCCATTTATGATCCAGAAGTGGCAAAAGTATTTGGTTTAGAAAAAGGACTCATTACGATTATGATTCATACGGGTTCCAGGGGCCTTGGCTATCAGGTTTGTGATGACAGTCTCACCCAAATGGTCAAAGCCATGGAAAAATACAAAATTTCTGTACCGGACAAACAGCTTGCCTGTGCGCCGATCAATTCTCCAGAAGGTCGGGCCTACTTTGCAGGCATGGCTGCTTCTGCCAATTATGCCTGGACCAATCGTCAACTCATCCTCCACTGGGTTCGTGAAAGTTTTGAGCAGGTGTTCGGAGAATCTGCAGAAAAGCTGGGGATGCACATGGTGTACGATGTGGCCCATAATATCGCCAAATTTGAGGAGCATCGGGTTGAGGGAAAGCTTTGTCAAGTGCTTGTCCATCGCAAAGGAGCCACCCGGGCTTTTGGCCCAGGACATCCTGATTTACCAGAGAAATATCGATCTGTGGGACAACCTGTGCTTATTCCAGGAGATATGGGGAGGGCTTCTTATGTGCTGGTAGGAACCCAGAGGGCCATGGAAGAGACGTTTGGTTCTACCTGTCACGGCGCAGGGAGGCTTCTTTCTCGCCACGCCGCGATAAAAGCCACACGCGGAAGATCCATTGCCAAGGAATTGGAGGCGCAGGGGATTTTGGTCATGAGCCGAGGTCGAGATACATTATCCGAAGAAGCGCCCGAGGCTTATAAAAATATCGATGATGTGGTCCGGGTGGTGGATCGAGCTGGTCTTTCTCGAAAAGTGGCCAAGATGAGACCTCTGGGTGTGGTGAAAGGCTAATTCCAAACAAAGGAAATCCATGAAGATTATTTCAAAAATCCAAGAGATGCAAAAAGAATCCGATGCGCTCCGACAAGCAGGGAGAATCATCGGATTTGTTCCCACCATGGGGTATCTTCACGAAGGCCATTTAAGCCTCATTCGATTGGCCAAACTCAGGGCCGATGTGGTGGTGCTTTCCATTTTTGTCAATCCCACGCAATTCGGCCCTCAAGAGGATTTTGACCGATATCCTCGGGATTTTGAGCGAGACGAAAGTCTTGCCAGAAAAGAAGGAGTGGACATTCTTTTTTGTCCTTCTGTAGAAGAAATGTATCCTCCCGGTTATTCGACTTGGGTCAATGTGGAAAAACTCACAGAGACCCTGTGCGGTGCCTCTCGTCCAGGACATTTTCGGGGCGTGACCACGGTGTGCACCAAATTGTTTTTGGCAGTAAAGCCCCATTTTGCTGTGTTCGGCCAAAAAGATGCCCAGCAAGCCGTGGTCATTCGACGCATGGTCAAGGATTTAAATTTTGGCATTGACATCATAGTGGCCCCGATTGTTCGAGAACCTGATGGACTTGCCATGAGTTCGAGGAATCTCTATCTTTCTCCAGAAGAAAAAATGGCTGCGTTGGTCATTCCACAATCCCTTCGGCTGGCAGAGGCCATGGTAAAAGAGGGCGAACGGGATGCTTCTCGGATTGTGGGTGCCATGCGCGAAAAAATCAACACGCAACCCCAGGTAAGGGTGGATTACATTGCAGTGGTGCACCCGGAAACGCTGGAACCCCTTCAGCAAATTACGACAGAAGCTTTAATTGCCATTGCTGCGTATGTGGGCAAAGCCAGGCTCATTGATAATACAATCGTCCGGGTTTTGCCTCCGAAACCAGTGTGATGGAGTGAGAATATGGAAATTCCAAAAGTCTATTTTACCGAAGTCCATCCAGGGGAAGATGTGAACCAAATTGCAGAAAGAGTGACCCAATTGTTCGAAAAGGCGAATTTGGCAAAATGTATCAAGCCCAACGATCTTACCGCGGTCAAAGTCCATTTTGGGGAAAGGGGAAATGTGACTTCGCTCAAGCCCGGTTACATTGCTCCTGTGGTCAAAGCGATTCGACAATGCCAGGCCCATCCATTTCTCACTGATACTTGTGTGCTTTACCGAAGCATCCGAGACAATGCGCCAAGCCATTTGTCTTTTGCCCACGAGCAGGGGTTTACTTTCAAAAATATAGGTGCCCCTGTGGTCATTGCAGATGGACTTACAGGGTCGGATGAAGTCACGGTCGAAATTCCTGGCCAGATTTTTAAAGAAGTGGCCATTGCTCGGACTGCCCGAGAGGCCAATTCCATGATTGTCGTCACTCATGTCACGGGCCACATGGTCACAGGGCTGGGAGGAGCCATGAAGAATTTGGGTATGGGTTTTGCAAGTCGAAAAGGAAAACTTCGGCAACATGCCACCATGAAACCGCGTGTTTCAAAAAAATACTGCACTGGATGTGAAGTATGTGTGACTCATTGTCCTGTCAATGCGATCGAAATGGTTCAGGGAAAAGCAGAAATTCATTCCGAAATCTGTATTGGATGTGGAGAATGTGTGACTGTGTGCCGGTTTGATGCCATTGGCCACGATTGGAATCGGGATTCTTTAGAACTTCAAAAGCGCATGGTAGAACATGCGCTGGGAGTCGTGATTGGGAAAAAAGAAAGAGTGGGATATTTCAATTTTCTTCTTTCGATCACCAAGGACTGTGATTGTATTACCTTTCCTCAGAAACCGCTTTTCCCAGATATTGGAATTCTTGCAGGGACAGATCCTGTGGCCATGGATGCCGCGAGTTTGAATCTCATTCAAGAGCGTACTGGGAAAAGCCTCAGAGAGTGGGCTTATTCCCACATTGATCCATGGATTCAGATTGCCCATGGAGAGGCCATTGGCCTTGGAAAGGCAAAATACGAATGGGTTCAAGTATGAAAAAGAGTCTCCAGACAAAATCTTTTTTTCATCGTTTTGGATGGGTGGCTGGATTGAAAGTGTTTTTTTGGTGGGGGGAAGAAATAATGAAACGGATGTTGCGATTTCGAAAGAGCTCTGTTCCTATGCACATGGTTCGCTATACCCAGGATCGCTCTTCTCTGGTTTTTTGGTGTGCTCTTTCGGATCGGTTGTGTTGCATGGTAGAAGAAAAGGAATGTCTAAAGATTCATGCGTTTTATCCCTGGTCATTCAATTAAGTAAGATGGAGTCAAAATGGAAACCCTTCGCTCGTTTTCTCGTTTTTCAGGTGCTCGAGGTCCTGTATTGGTGGTGGTCATGGATGGAATTGGGATTGGACCAGATAATGAAGGAAATGCAGTACGTGCAGCAAAAACGCCCACTTTGGATTGGCTTTTTAGTCATTGCCCTCATACTCAGCTCAAGGCCCATGGCACTGCGGTAGGCCTTCCTTCGGATGCAGACATGGGGAATTCAGAAGTGGGACACAATGCCATTGGCGCGGGTCGGGTGTTTTCTCAAGGGGCAAGGCTTGTCAACGAAGCCATTGCTTCGGGAAGAATGTGGCAGAGCGCGATTTGGAAAAAATTGATTCAAAACGTGCAGACAAACCATTCGACATTGCATTTTATTGGACTTTTTTCTGACGGCAATGTCCACAGTCACATTGATCATCTCAAGGCCATGCTTGTTCAGGCCAAAAAAGAAGGCGTGAAAAGGGTACGGATTCATATTCTTCTGGATGGAAGAGATGTGGGAGAGCGTTCTGCATTGGAATATGTCATTCCGTTTGAAGCGTTTTTAAAAGAACTCAATACGGACGGTTTTGATTATGCCATTGCCAGTGGGGGCGGTCGGATGAAAGTGACCATGGATCGGTACGAAGCGGATTGGAACATTGTCAAACGGGGATGGCAGGCGCATGTGTTGGGCCAAGCGGAACGGTTTCCTTCTGCAGAAGTGGCCATTCGGACTTTCCGAGAACGGGACCCTTCTGTGACAGATCAATTTCTTCCTGCGTTTGTCATTGAAAAAGAGGGAAAACCCGTTGGCCCCATTGAAGATGGAGACTCTGTAATTTTTTTCAATTTCCGCGGGGACAGGGCCATTGAAATCACTCGGGCATTTGAGGAAGAAGATTTCAATAAGTTTGATCGGGTGCGATGGCCCAAAGTAGAATATGCAGGCATGATGCAATACGATGGGGACTTGAAGATCCCCAAACAATTTTTGGTCGAGCCTCCCCACTTTGAGCGGACCATGGGAGAACTTTTGGCCAATACAGGTGTTACCCAATTGGCCATCAGCGAAACGCAGAAATTTGGTCACGTGACGTATTTTTGGAATGGAAACTGGAGTGGGAAATTCAATGAAGAGCTCGAAACGTACATCGAAATTCCTTCGGATCGTGTGCCTTTTGAACAAAGGCCGTGGATGAAAAGCGCAGAAATTACAGATCGATTGATCGAAGAACTCCAATCCGGGCGTCATCGGTTTGCCAGGGTCAATTATGCCAATGGAGACATGGTGGGACACACCGGTGTATTTCGTTCTGCAGTGATTGGCGTAGAATCTGTAGATTTGGCCATTTCTCGGTTGCTTCCTGTGATTGACGCTTTGGAAGGCGTGGCCTTGATTACTGCAGACCACGGCAATTCGGATGAGATGTTCGAAACAGACAAGTCTGGAAAACCCAAATTGGATGCCCAAGGAAACCCTGTGCCGAAAACGAGCCATACATTGAATCCAGTGCCTTTTATCATTTATGCTCCCAGTTTAAAAGATCGATTTCGGCTTGCCAATGTGCCTCATCCTGGATTAAGTCATATTGCAGCAACTTGTCTCCAATTTTTAGGTTTTGAGCCTCCTTCAGATTATGATCCCAGTTTGGTCGAATTTGTATGAGAGATGAAAAATTGATGGCCAGAAAAAATATTTTCCGCCTTCCTTTGTGGGGGAAGGTCACCACGTGGTGCCAAACCGCCGGTGAAGCTGCTTATTTATTTTGGGAAACTCTGAAATACGGTTTTCGGAAGCCTTACGAATTTCGGTCTCTACTCGCTCAAATGGACGAATTGGGAGTCCGGTCTTTGCCCATTGTCCTGGTTTTCTCATTTTTTGTCGGCATGGTTTTGGCAATTCAAGTCGCGTATTCAGAGGCCAACTTTGCAGGTCGCGTCATGGTTGGAATTGGTGTGGGTGTGGCCATGACTCGGGAATTTGGGCCTTTGCTGACTGCCCTTTTGGTGGGGGGCAGAGTGGTTTCTGGGATTACTTCTGTCCTTGGCTCCATGAGTGTCACAGAACAAGTCGATGCCATTCGACTTTTGGGCGCTAGCCCTGCCAAAAAGTTGGTTTTCCCTCGGATTTGGGCCACAGTTCTCACCATGCCCTTTCTTACAGTCATTGCGGATTTTGTGGGCATTTTGGGAGGATTGGTGGTGAGTGTGATGGACATTCACATGTCGGTCACCACTTACATGTCTCAAGTGGAGCGTTCTGTGTCCATTGGAGATTTGGTGGAGGGGATGTTCAAATCCATGTGGTTTGGCTTTTTTATTTCTCTCATCGGATGTTACCTGGGCATTCGTGTGACAGGAGGCGCAGAGGGGGTTGGGAGAGCCACCACCAAAGCAGTGGTCTGGAGTTCGATTTCTGTTGTGGTGATTGATTTTGTATTAACCAAATTGTTGGTCATTCTGTGAAAAAGGAACAGCCATTTGTCGTTTTTGATGATGTGTATAAATCTTTTGATGGGAAGGCGGTTCTCAAAGGGCTCAACCTTTCCATCCGGAAGAAAGAATTGCTTGTCATTTTAGGCGGAAGTGGAACAGGAAAGACCGTGCTTTTGAAGCATGTGGTGGGGTTGTTGGTTCCAGATCGAGGAGATGTGATTTTGGACGGGAAAAGCATTTTTGATTTTACAGAAAATGACCTTCTGGAATGGCGACGTCGGGTGGGATTTTTATTTCAAGGCAATGCCCTTTTTGATTCTCTTTCGGTTTTTGAGAATGTCGCGTTTCCTTTGCGAGAGCATACGTCTCTTTCAGAAAAAGCAATTGCAGAAAAGGTACGCGAAAAACTCAAGCTGGTCGGTTTGGAAGGAGTGGAAAACATGATGCCAGACAAATTGTCTGGCGGAATGCGGAAGCGGGTGGCCTTGGCCAGGGCCATTGTCATGGAACCCGAAGCCCTTCTCTACGACGAACCCACCACAGGTCTGGATCCCATTACGACCAAATGGGTCATCAAATTGATTCGGAATGTTCACGAAAGGCTTGGCATTACCTCTGTGGTTGTGACGCACAATGTCCGAAGCATTATTCCGATTGCGGATCGGATTGCCTTCTTGTATCGGGGAAGGGTCCAATTTTTAGGTACGCCAAAGCAAATGGCCAAATGTGATGATCACATGGTCCAAGAATTTTTAAAAAGTTAGGAATATACTATGAGTCCATCAAAATCGAAGTCCAAAGAAATTCGGGTGGGAGCCTTTCTTCTGGTCTCGATCGGCATTATCCTCTTTTTTGTCTTTTTGCTCGGAGGTCAGAAAAAAATTTTTGGTGATACAGTGAAATATCGGATTCTTTTTTCTTCTACTGCAGGACTGTACGAAGGGGATCCTGTGCTCCTCATGGGCGTGGAAATTGGCAATGTCAGTCGAATTGGATTTTGTGAGGATCTCGGGGAAAAACGGATTTTGGTCGAGATTACCGTGGATAAAGAAGCAGCACCCCGGATCCGAAAAGATACCCGGGCGAGAATTGGTTCTGCAAGTATTGTCTATGGCAAAGTGATTCTCTTGTCCATGGGCAGTCCCACAGAACCTGAATTGAAACCGGGAGATTACATTCCTGCAGATGAAACCTCTGCTTATTCTGCCATTGTGGATAGTACCACGGTCATGCTGGGAGGCATTCATCGGGTGATCTCGAAGATCGAGAGTGGCAGAGGCATTGTGAGCATGCTTCTCAACGAGCCTGTGGAACTCCGTTCTACTTTAGATAATCTTTCCATGGCTTCGGATCGGTTGGCCCGCATTCTTGAACGACTCGAACGAGGAGAAGGATTTTTGGGTGGAATGCTTTCGGATACGACAGATTATCGCGCGACTTTTCGAGATTTTCAGCGCATTGTCCGGGATCTTAAATCCGTGACTGCGGATTTAAAACGCAATGAAACCACACTCGGCACTTTGCTCCACGACTCGACTTATGCGAAAGAAACCTTGACACATCTCCAGAGCTCTCTTCAGAGTCTTTCCCGAATTATGGCCAAAATTGATACTGGGAAAGGCACGCTCGGACTTTTGATCAATGATCCGGAATTGTACGAGGGATTGAGGGACGTCATGGTGGGCACCAAAAAGAGTCCAGTATTGCGCTGGATCATTCAAGATCGAAGAAAATCTGGAAAAGAAGAAAGACTTGCTCCGAAAGAATAACATGGTCAATCCCAAAGAATTTGATGTGATTGTTGTGGGTGGAGGAGTTGCCGGATATCCTTCTGCGATTCGAGGGGCTTCGTTGGGTGCTTCGGTTGCACTTGTGGAATGCCAAAAATTGGGTGGTATCTGTCTCAATTGGGGTTGCATTCCCACCAAAACGCTCATTGCTTCGATTGAAGCCATGGAAAAGGCCAAAGCAGGAGAGGCCTTGGGTTTTTCCTGTCGTGATGTGGTCCCCAATTGGCCCAAAATGCAAGAACGAAAAAATCGGGTAGTGAACCAACTGGTCCAAGGCGTGGAAAAACTCCTCCAAGGGAATGGAGTTTCTATTTTTTATGGAAAAGGAAAAATCCGTTCTTCTCAAGAAGTGGTTGTTTGTCTCGATTCTGGAGAAGAGATCGTACTTCGAGCTCGGAAAGGAATAGTGATTGCGACAGGCAGTGTTCCGCTGATCCCTTCTCAATGGCCTATGGATGGCAATGCGATTTTGACCTCAGATGAAATCCTTGGACTTTCTTCCATTCCAGAATCGCTTTTGATTGTGGGTGGAGGTGCGATTGGGGTGGAGTTCTCTCGGATTTTTAACGCCTTGGGCTCTCGAGTCATTCTGGTGGAACTGATGGATCGGATTTTGCCTTTTCTCGATGCCCGGATTGGTCAAATGCTTTCTCTGGCCATGAAAAAACAGGGGGTAGTGATAAAGACCGGGGTTGCTGTGCAGGAAATGCGGGTGCAAAACGGCAAGGTCCATACGCTTCTCACACATGGAGAAACGATTGAGACTGAAAAAGTGCTTTTGGCCATTGGAAGGGAAGCCAATACAAAAGCATTGGGACTTGCGTCATTGGGAATACAACTGAATCCAAAAGGATTTATCCAGACCGATCTGTTTCATCAGACTGCAGTGCCCGGGATTTATGCAGTGGGCGACGTGGCAGGACGGTTCCTTTTGGCCTATACTGCCACAGCAGAGGGAATACGCGCTGTGGAGCATGCATTGGGGAGAGAAATCCTGCCCTGGGAGCCTGTTGTTCCTTTGACTATTTTTTCCAGGCCAGAGGTCGCGTGTGTGGGACTTTCTGAGTCTGAAGCTCAAAAAAAAGGAATCGAGGTCCGAGTCGGCCGATTTTTCTTTGGGGCCAATGGCAAGGCATTGGCAATGGATGAACCCGATGGCTTTGTCAGTTTGATTGCAGAAGCCTCGACCGGGCAACTGTTGGGAGGTCAAGTGATTGGTCCCCACGCATCTGATTTGATTGCGGAAATCACTTTGGCCATTCAGCTCAAGGCCACGGCCAAAACAGTGGCCAACACCCTTCATTCCCATCCCACGCTTTCCGAAGCCATCATGGAATGTGCCCATGATGTGGATGGAAATGCGATTCATAAGGTGAGACGGTAGAAAATTCAACAGAAATTTCTCCAATAGGTACGAACAGCATCTCAAGAACAAGATGTGATTATTAACGAAAAATTTTCCATGTTGAAACCGCCTCCCCCAAAATTATGCCCCAAAATCATCCTGGAAGGGACTCGACTCACCCATAAAACCGATATTGCGTTTCAATTAAATGAACATCCGCGGATCGTAGGCCCAAGAAAGTATAAGTATCATTCCCCCATCATTTCTGCCGAATGGTGCGCATTGACCAATTTCCCATGGGGCAGGGGCCTTGTCAATTTTGAACCCCATGAAGAACAAATGGCAATGGAGACCTATGCCACTTGGGCAAGGCTTTTTGAATTGCAAAAATATTATTCTTGGATAATCGATCGATTTCATATTTCCACCATTGTGTATCAATCCCAATGGGGCAGGCATTACGATTTTCAGTGGCTTGAAGAACGATTAAAGCCTTTGGGGTTTTGCATTGTGCTTTGTACGCGAACTCCAGAGTCTTTTCCTCTGGCCCGAGAGGAAAGATTAAAAGTGTCTGGGAATCCAAGTCAGTACGATCATCTGGAAATTTTTATTCGTGAGCAAGAAATATTTCGAAAAGTCTGTTCAGAATCCATTTTGCCTCATTTCGAATTGGACGTGAGTGACGGAAATACTGATTCTGCCTGCGAAAAAATCGCAGATTGGCTGATGGAAAATGATTTGTTAGGAATAGATTTATAGAACACGGACTTGACCTCATCTCAAAAATGAGGAGGCGACAATGAAAATACGAGTTTTACTTTTTCTTCTTTTGTGCATGACGATAGGAGGGGTTTTGGGTGAGGAAATGTCCATTCAGCCTGCCAATCCAAATGCCTCTCCAGAAGCCAGGGCATTGCTTGCATTTTTTTACCAGATCTCAGGAAAGTATATTCTTTCTGGTCAGCACAATTATCCCAATACTGGGGCCACCAATTCCCGGTTTGCAGCACGTTACCTTGGAAAAAGGCCTGTGATCTGGAGTTCGGACATGGGATTTGCAAAAGAAGGGGACAAAGATTCTTACCGGGCACGTCCTGCCATTATCAAAGAAGCAATTCGCCAACATCAGCAAGGCGCTATTGTCGCTTTATGCTGGCATGCAGTGCCTCCCACTGCGGACGAGCCTGTGACTTTTCAACCTCTTCCAGGCGCAAATCCGGATTCACTTTTGAGCGTGCAGGGCAGGCTGACAGATCGTCAATTTCAAGAAATCCTTACGCCGGGGACTCGACTCTATTCACGGTGGTGTGCTCAAGTGGATACCGTCGCGTTTTATCTCAAAAAACTCCGAGATGCCCGGGTGCCTGTTCTCTGGCGGCCTTATCACGAAATGAACGGCAATTGGTTTTGGTGGGGAGGCCGTCCCGATGAGCCCAGTACCCGAAGACTTTATCAACAGCTTTTTGACCGGTATGTCCATTATCATCATCTCGATAACCTCATTTGGGTATGGAGTGTCGATCGTCCTCATCGCCCCGAAATGTATTTCTCTCATTATTATCCCGGGAATGAATATCTCGACATCCTCGCTTTGGATGTGTATGGCAATGATTTTAATCAAACCTATTACGACAGTTTGCTTGCGTTATCAAAAGGGAAGCCCTTGGTCTTAGGAGAAGTGGGGAATCTACCCAGTGTTGAAATCTTGCGCAATCAACCTCGGTGGAGTTATTATGTCATTTGGGCAGGGATGGTGCGTAATGTTACCAAAAAAGAATATGAAAAATTTTTCCAGACTGACCGAGTCCTTTCCCTTCATGATCCTGTGTATTGGAAATTATCCACTTCGTACCGAACCCATTGCAGTGTACCCCCTCTTCCTTTATTTTCTCTCCCTGTGGATTTTACTGGGAATTGGGTACTTTGTGAAGAAGAAAGTCAGTTTGACCGCTTTGGCCCTGCAAACGTGCCTTCTCGATTGGCCATCAATCAGGAATGGGACGAGATGATTCTTCAAAAGCATTTGGTCGAAGAATGGAAGGAAGATACAATGATAGAAGAACGGTTTTTCTTGGATGGCAGGGAAGTTGAATTTCGATTCATGGAGATCCCACAAAAGCGAAAAGCAAAATGGTCTGAAAAAGACAAGGCGCTTTTCATTGAATCCATAGCAGAGGTTAAACGGCAGGGACAGATTCAGAAAATGAAAACCGAAGAACAATGGCGTTTGATAGACAAAGGGAAAAGGTTATCAATTGATTATTCGGCCATGACCTTTTGGGGAGGAAGAAAATTGCGGTTGATTTATATGAGAGAATAAATTCGTAAGATTTTTGGGGGCCCCTCTGTCTTGCTCCGTGGGAGAGTGTCCCCCTTGCAAAGGAGGATAATAGAGGGTCGAGAAACAACACAGATGATTTTCGGCACCATGTAAAAAATGGTGCCCTACAATCGGTGTTAAAGCGGATTTATTTCGTTCTATGTATTGCGTGAGACGATGGTACTTTGTATATTATACACGGAGAGCTAGACCTAATCGGTAAGGCATCGGTCTTGAAAACCGACGGGCGAAAGCCCTTGGGAGTTCGAGTCTCCCGCTCTCCGCTTTTTTATTTTTGGTTGCTTTTTTTACATGGATATTGTAGATTGTGAAAGTTTTGGAGAGGTGGCCGAGTTGGCTTAAGGCAACCGCCTGCTAAGCGGTTGTAGGGGCAAAAACCTCTACCCAGGGTTCGAATCCCTGCCTCTCCGCAAGGTGGGTTTATCCAATGTCTTTAAGGCATTGGATTTTTTATTTACAGGAAAAGTGGATGGGAAACGAAAAGACCATACGCGTGCGATTTGCACCCAGTCCTACAGGATTTCTCCATGTGGGAGGCGCAAGGACTGCGCTTTTCAATTTTCTCTTTGCCAGAAAACACCAGGGTCAATTTTTGTTACGGATTGAAGACACGGACGTGGAACGCTCCCGGCCTGAATTGATCGAAAACATTCTTCAGTCTCTTTCATGGATGGGAATTTCTTGGGATGAATCTCCTGTGTACCAATCTACCCGAAGCGCGCGTCACAAGGAAATTTGTCAGTTACTTCTCCAAACCGGGCATGCGTATCGATGTTTTTGTTCTGCCCAAGAAAATGCTTCTGGTTTCATGTATGATAAGCGATGTCGATTTCTCTCAGAGGAAGAAATTCAAAAAAAGCTTTCTTCGGGTCTTCCGTATGCCATTCGATTTCGAGTGCCAGAAGGGAGTACAGAATTTTTCGATCATATCCGTGGAAAAGTCATTGTGCAACACAAAGAAATCGAGGACTTTGTGCTTCTCCGCTCCGATGGCACGCCGGTGTATCAAGTGGCTGTGGTGGTGGATGATCATGACATGGGCATTACCCATGTCATTCGGGGAGAAGATCATCTTTCCAATACACCCAAGCAGATTCTTTTGTATCAAGCCTTGGGATGGCAAATTCCGGAATTTGCCCATGTGCCTATGATTTTGGGGCCGGATAAAAAACGGCTTTCCAAACGACACGGTGCAACTTCTGTGGAAGAATATCGAAAACGAGGGATTCTTCCCCACGCATTGGTCAATTTTCTTGCTTTGCTCGGCTGGTCGCCAGGGGACAATCGAGAAATTTTGTCCCTTGAGGAAATGATCGAAGCATTTGATTTAAAAAAGATCTCCAAGAAATCCGCCGTGTTTGACGAGAACAAGCTTTTATGGATGAACATGCAATACATTCAAAAACTTCCAGAGTCTTCTCTCTTGGAAGCGGTCAAGCCTTTCCTGCCTTCTGAGATCCAATTCGATCTCAATTCCCCAGAAGATCAGAAAAAATTTTTGGGGTGCATTGCTCTTATGAAAAAACGGGTGAAGACCCTTTTGGAATTTTATGAAAAAGGAAAATATTTTTTCCACGAGTCGATTTCGTATGACCCCGATGCAATCCAAAAATATTGGAATCCTGAAACCACACGTGCTCTCTTTTCCGAACTTTTCCCCCGTTTGGAAAAGCTTTCCGAATGGACAAAAGAAACCACGGAAGTCGCGGTGAGAGCCTTTGCGGAAGAAAAAAAGTTGCCTCCAGCCGAGGTGATTCATCCTCTTCGAGTGGCGCTTACTGGGACCAGTGCAAGTCCAGGATTATTTGAACTGATGGAAGTCCTTGGGAAAAGTACGGTTCTCCAAAGGATTGCAAGTGCGATCGAGGTGCTAAAATCATTTTAACATTCTGAAAATGTGGAGTTAAGCATATTAAACGGGGTGAGAAATTAAGGAAAAGTTCATAATTCAGATTTTTTTTGTAAAAAAGCTAAAAAATGTTGACATTGATTCCAATTTTTTCTATCTTGTAGACATGAGTGAACGTTCACCCATATACAGTATCACTATATGATTACAATTCGAGAAATTGCACAGAGGGCAGGGGTTTCAATCGGCACAGTGGACCGTGTGCTGCATAAACGGGGGCGTGTGGCAAAAGCCACTCGAGAAAAAATTGAGCGAATTATTGGAGAAAGTGGGTACAAACCCAATCTGTTTGCCAGTCAACTTTCTCTTTCCAGGAATTATACGTTTGCAGTTTTGGTTCCGAAACCAGAGCAAGACAGCCAATATTGGGAACTGCCCCTCAAAGGGATGAAACAGGCTGAATCCGAATTACAGCCTTACAAGATTCGTGTGCGCTACTTCTTTTATGATAAATATTCTGAAAGTTCATTTTGGCGGGAAGCAGACAAAATTCTTTCCCATATCAAGGAATTTCATGGATTACTCATTGCTCCTGTGCTTTCGAAAGCAGCTGAGCCCTTTATTTCCCAAATTCCTCCAACCCTTCCTTATGTATTTATTGATTCTTATCTCCCCAATACGGATTCTCTTTCTTTTATTGGTCAGAATTCCTTTCGGAGTGGACTTTTGGCAGGGAAATTAATGCACATGCTCACCTTGGGAAAAGGCACCATTGTCGCTTTTCGTCTGATTCCTCAAGATTACCACTTGGATGATCGGGTGAATGGATTTCTTTCTTACTTTGAACGGTATCCCTCGATTCAGGTAAAGACTTTTGAAGCCAACAAGCAGGAAGATGAATGGGTGTTTAAGCATCTCATGGAGAAAATTTGTAAAGAAATTTCAGACATCCGAGGGGTTTTTGTTCCCAGCGCGTCTGTGCATCAAGTGGCAGAATACATTGTCCAAAATTGTTATGAACCCAAAATTCATATCATTGGATATGACTTGGTAGAAGCCAATCTTTCTTTTTTGCAAAATGGGGTGATTGATTTTCTCATTGGCCAACGGCCAGAAATGCAAGGGTACCAAGGAATTTATGCACTTTATAAGCATGTGTTTTTGAAGCATCCGGTGAAAAAAACCATGATGCTTCCATTGGATATTGTAACGAAGGAAAATTTAGAAGATTACACAGAAACAGAACGTTCATTAATTTCATAATGATGGAGGTTTACCATGGCGTATCAACTTCGGGATTTACGGTACCAAAAGTTGGCAGTAGATCCTCAAAAGATGCTTGAGAATCTGAAGAAGGATCTTGAAATCAAGACTTCCGTGGGGATTTGGTGTTTCACCCCAGGAGGAGGAAGATTTCACGACCGATTTGTGCCCAATGCTACGATCCCAGAGCGGATTAAAATGGCTGCGGACATGGCCAAATTGGGACTCAACGGTCTTGAAGCCCATTATCCGGATGAAGTCAACGAGGACAATGTCCATTTGTATCAACAATTGGAAAAGGACACAGGGATTCGTTTGGTGGGAATTCCATTTTCTCATTTTTACGATCCCATGTTCGAATTCGGAAGCCTTTCCAATCCCGATCCCAAAGTCAGGAAAAAAGCAAAAGAGATTGCAGTTCGTGGTTTGAAGTTGGTCAAGGAGATTGGCGCCAATCTGGCCATTTCTTGGCCTGGGATGGATGGGTATCGGTATCTTCACGGAAAGCCGTTTATGCAGATGTGGGATTGGTTTGAGGCAGGCATGGCAGAAGCCATGGATGAAGTCCCAGGTGTTCGGGTGGCCATTGAACCCAAAGGGTATGAACCAGCTCCCAATAACATTTATCGCACCACAGCAGAAGGCATTTTGGCTGCCCAACGGATTGAAAAACGGCTTCAGAATCCAGAAAACAAGAAGCTTTTGGCAGAAGGCCATGCTCTGGTTACTTTGAACCCAGAAGTGGGCCATGTGAAAATGAGTTTTGAGATTCTTCCTGCTGCGTATAGTTTGGTTGCAATGGAATGCAGGTTGGCCCACACGCATTGGAACAGCCAGCCGGACGGGAATTACGATCAAGACAACAACATTGGGGTGGTGAATCCGCATGAATCCGAAGCCCTGTTGTATGCGCTCTGGGCCATTGGATATCAAGAATATTTTGGGATCGACATTCTTCCAGAAAATATGCCGATTCAAAAGGCAGTTTTCATCAATATCCAGGCGCTTCACAAGATGAAAGAACGCATTGCACGACTGCCTCACGAACGGATTTTAGAATGCCATCTGGATCCTGCCAATCACCGAGGCGAGTTGGAAGAAATTTTGATTCAGAACTGGTAGGAGGTACCCATGCTGGAGGGTCTTTTTGCTGGGTTGGATGTTTCTACCCAGGGGACAAAGCTCGTTATTGTCGACGCCAAGGCAGAAAAAGTCATTTTTGTGGGTTCGGTGAATTACGATTCGGATTTACCTCACTACCATACCAAGAACGGGGTCATTCAGGGCTTGGAGGAAGGGGTTTCAGAATCCGATCCCAACATGTGGATCGAAGCCATTCATTACGTATTTCGCAAAGCCAAAGAGGCAGGCATCCCGTTTGATCAAATTCGATGCATCTCTGTTTCGGGTCAACAGCATGGCTTGGTTTCTTTAGATGCAGAAGGCAATCTCACCCGGCCGAGGAGCAAATTATGGAATGATTTTTCTACTGCAGAAGAATGCCAGATTTTGACAGAAAAGGTGGGCGGTTTGAGTGCGATGATCAAAGAAGTGGGGAATAGCCAGCGGACAGGATATACTGCAGGAAAAATCTTTCACATGAAACGGCATGAACCTGAGGCATTCCAAAAAACCGCCACCTTTTTCCTCGTGCACAATTTTATCAACTGGTATCTCACGGGTGGGAAAAATGGTGGAGTCCGTGTGATGGAACCTGGCGATACTTCTGGGATGGCTTTGTGGAATCCGAAAACTGGGAAATGGTCAAAAAAAGTCATGGAGATCATTGATCCTTCTCTTTCTAAAAAAATTCCACCTTTAAAGCCTTCAGATCAATCCATTGGTTTGATTTCAAAAGAACTTGTCCAGACCTATGGTTTTTCTCCGGATTGCAAAATCGATGCAGGGTCTGGAGATAACATGTACGGTGCAATTGGTACAGGGAATGTGCGTCCGGGGATTGTCACAGTGAGTCTTGGAACCAGTGGCACTGCATATAGTTACATGGAAACCCCTTATGTGGATCCCACAGGAGAAATTGCTGCGTTTTGCGATAGTACAGGCCATTATCTCCCCCTTCTGTGTGTTTCCAATTTGGCCAATGGAAACAATGAAATAATTCGCGTTTATGGTCTCAACTATGACAAATTTGAAGAACTCTTTAAAAAAACTCCTCCTGGGAATAAGGGTCGTGTTCTTTTGCCATGGTTTATGGGAGAAAGAACCCCGGATTTGCCTTATGCAACGCCAGTATATTTTGGATTTGCCCTGGATGATTTTACTCCGGAAATTTTGGTCAGGGCAGTGGTGGAAGGGCCTATTCTCAATCTTTACGATGGTTTCCGCCGTTTGCCGGTCAAGGCAGATGAAATTCGCTTGACAGGCGGTCTTTCAAGATCCGAGGCCTGGTGTCAGGCCATTGCAGACATATTTGAAGCAGAAGTGGTTCCTGTCGAAGGTGAGGGCGCTGCATTGGGCGCTGCGCTTCATGCAATGTGGGTATGGCATAAAGAGGCTGGAGTATCCGTCTCCATTGAAGAAATTACGCAACGCTTTATCGTTTTAAAAGAAAAACAACGGAAAAAGCCGATTTCTGAAAATATTTCCACATATCGAATTCTAAAAGAATTGTACATGAATCTCAGTAAGCGGTTACGAGGCCTTCCTGGGGAAGATCCTTTTGTGTTAAAAACCAAATTGAGTTAATCTAAGGAAAGTTAAGTTTTGAAATTCTAAAAATGTTGGACTTGTTTTTTTGTCCCATTGTTTTCTTGAGAGTTCACTTGGGGCAGGGTGGATATCCTGCCCCAAGTGGTAAATACGAGATGCCCATTTTTTAGCATATACAGAATCGAAAATTCCCAAAGATCAGAACATTTTTCAATTCACGTTTTTTCGTTGCAGTTTGCCAACGGATTTATTATTTTCTATTTATTAAAAATCATTGGGTATCGCTTTGAAAATCGTCTATTTCAGTTATTTGTACGACATCAAAGGCATTTCTGCTGGCTCAGCAAACAAGGCGCTTGGATTTGTGGGTGGATTACGACGGTTGGGCCATACGGTTTCTGTGTATTGGCGTTCGATCCAGCCTGAGGATCTTGAAAAGGAAATGCTCTGGTACAAACTCCGTGCGCGACTGAAGGCCAAACTTTCTCGATATCTTCACGATCCGAAAAAACTTTTTTCCAATTTTCCTTTTGCGATTCAGGAATACCAGATTCTTCAACAAGAAAAACCAGATCTCCTGTTTCTTCGAAATGAGTTGTACATTGTTTCTGCTCAGTGTGTTGCGCGGTTGTTGCATATTCCCGTGGTGCTTGAAGTGGATTGTCCCAATGCGTACGAACATCGATACATGGTCCCTTTAAAGCGAATGGTGCTTCCTGTTTTCCCTGAATGGATTGAGCGGTGGAATTGGAAAATGAGCCAGGCCATTATTACCATTTCAGAAGTGCTTCGAAATTACCTGGTGGAAAACGGTGTGCCCCCGGTGAAAATCACTGTCATTCCGAATGGCGCAGATCCAGAAGTTTTTAAGCCTTTACCAAAGGCGCAGACGCTCCGGAGTCGTTTTGGTATTCCAGAAAAAGCCGTGGTCATTGGGTGGAGCGGATCGCTTTACGGATGGTCTGGTTTAGAACAGGTGCTCGATGTGCTAAAAAGAATTTTGGCTTCTCGGAAAGAGGTGGTATTGCTTTTTGTGGGAGGAGGGAAAAATCAAGAAATCATTGAACAGGCATTTCCTCCAGACATGATTGGAAAACGGGTTTTTTTAACAGGTACGGTCCCTTATTCTGAAGTGCCTCAATATCTTCACCTCATGGACGTGGTTCTTGTTCCATATCCAAAACGAGCATTTTGGTATCCTTCTTCCATGAAACTTTTTGAATACATGGCATGCCAAAAAGCCATTGTCGCTTCCAGTGTCCCCCAAGTGGATCAAGTGATTCAAGACAATGTCAATGGTTTTCTTTATCCCCCTGAAAATTTTCAAACAATGGAAGAAAAACTCCTCCAATGCATTGATTCTCCTGCCTTGCGAAAATGGCTTGGCAAAAATGCCCGTTTGACTGTGCTTCAAAATTATACTTGGCTTTCTCACGCCAAACGGATGGAGGAAGTATTTCACCAGGTATTGTCCTCTCACCATTCCTAATTTTGGAGGAAGGGTGCTTCCTTTTCGTTACATTGTTATCCGAGACGACGATATTTGTCGATTTACTTCCCTCGATCAATTTCAGAGGGTACACCGGTTTCTTCTCGAAGAAAAAATTCCTTTGACTGTGGCGGTCATTCCTCGAGTGAGCGATCGAGTTTCTTATCGGCTCGGAGTAATTGAAGGATTTATTCCTTCGTCTTTTGCTGGAAAAGGAAAGACCTATCCCATTGGAGAGAACAAAGCCTTGGTGGATTTCATTCGTCAATCAGAATGGATCGAAGTGGCTCAGCACGGATTCACACACGAGGGGATCATTCCTTTTACTCCAGAGTTTTTAACGTCTAATTACGAAGAAATCGTGTCTCGTTTAGAAACTGGAAAAGCAGAGTTAACCGAAGTGTTTGATCGCGCTCCTCTTTTTTTTGTGCCCCCGTGTGATCAGGTGAGTCCCATTGCCATGAAAGAAATTCGTCAAAGATTTTTAGGGATTTCCCTTTCTCGAATTTCCCATCGACTCTTGCCTTTTTATCTGTGGCCTTCGTTTAAATTGGGGAAATGGCAAGGTCGGTTTTTGTTAAAATGGGGGAAATTTATGATCCTTCAACATCCAGGGATGGATTGGAGCACTTCAGATCTCTCTTTTGATCCTTTTCGCGTCAGAATGCAATGGGTTCGGGATGTCTTGGTGCTTCCTCTTCATTCCTGGAAATTTTTTGATGCCCAAGGCCATTTGATTTTGGATCGACTCGTTCAGTGGGAAAATATTTTAAAATACCTTTATTATCACGAAAACATCCAATTTGTTCGATTTTCAGATCTCTGGAGGCAAAAGCATGGAGCTGTTTCACAAACCGAAACATGAGCTGGTCATTCTTTTGGCCATATTTGTGTTAGGCTTCTTTTTCTTTTTTTACGGCATCCAATGGGGTCTTCCCAACCTCTGGTATCCAGATGAACCGGAAACCATTGAGCAGATTGTGATTCCCATGGCCAGGCATTTGGATCCCAATCCCCATATTTTTCATAAAGGCTCGCTCTATTATTATTTTCTTGAAATCATTCTGGCGCCATACTTTCTCTATGCGAAGCTATTTCATGTGTCTTTGGCAGATTATGCCCATCTTGTAAAAACGGTGACATTGATTGCTCGAATTGCGACCGGGTGTGTCGGATTGATGGGCATTTATTTTATGTACAAAATTGGAAAGCAGTTAACCAATATCCAGGGCGGGCTGTGGTCTGCATTTTTACTTTCTATCCATACAGGCTATGCGGCCTATGCCCATTTTGCCTACATGGAAGTGCCGTTGATTGTACTCCTTTTGGTTTCGCTGTATTTTGCATTGAAATATCTTGAAGCGCTTCAATTGCGGGATCTTTATCTTTGTGCATTTTTTGGAGGCCTGGCAGTTTCTACCAAGTACAATGCAGTGCTTCCGGTGGGTGTTTTTATTTTGATTGGTTGGATCACCTCTCGGATTCGGAAGTTTTCTTCTTTTCGAATTCGGCCTTTTTTTGATAAACCCATTTGGATTTCATTTGGGATTTTGATTTTGGCTTTTTTCTTGGGCACTCCATTTGCCCTTTTGGATTGGAAAACGTTTCTTCTCTATCTTGTGAAACACAGTTTTGTCAGCCAGGGGTATAAGGTATTTACTGGAGGATATGCGTGGATTGGGAATATTCTGTTGCTTGAGAAGAGTTTTGGGCCCTGGGCGTTTTTTATTGTCATTTTCAGTTTTTTCTGGGTTTTAATCCAATGGGTCATTCGGCCTCGAGCCAAAGAAGCGCTTTTGATTTTTCCTGCTTTCCTGTATTACCTTTACGCAGGTTCCTGGCGCATCATGGCTGTGCGCTACATGCTTCCCATGATTCCCTTTCTTATTCTTTCCAGTGCTGTGGTGTTTCATTCCATTGGACAATGGAAAAAAGCAAGTTTTCGGAGGATTGGGATTGGGATATTGGGTCTAATGAGTATGCTCGCACTTCGGGAGACTTTTTTCAACATCCGATGTTTTCGTACTGAGACTCGTATTTTTGCCGAAGCCTGGATTGATCGCCATATTCCGAAAGATAAGACCATTGAAGTCTATTCGTACAGTGCATATCTTCCCCGTTTGTCCTCGGATCGAAAGGTATGGCAGTGGGTGCCCAATTTTGTCTCTGAATCCCAGGCATTTGATCGATTCCAAAATACGAAATGGGGAAAATTTTTAACCCAAGGCAGATTTTCTGTAAAAACTGAAAAAACCTCGAATGACTCTCTATTTCGAATTGAAGCACTTCACAAGCGAAGTCCAGATTATATTATTCTTTCCAGTTTTTTTGATGACCGGTTTATTCCTCAAAAGAATCCTTTGGTCAGACACATGTATCCCGAGTTGGCAGCGTATTATGAACAGCTGACCCAAGGAAATGCCGGATACCAAAAAATCATTCAATTTGAAAATCCCCGAATGCAGGAATTTTATCTCAATCCCACCATTTCCATTTGGAAAAGGATCCAACCATGAACAAAATAGGAAGGCAGATGCGAGCCATGGAGAATTTTGAGGCTCGAATTCAATTTGGCAACATGGAAGCCAATCTTCGATTTTTGGAGAAAACCAAAGTATTACAAAAAGAGTTTAAATTTCTAGAAATTGGAAGTGGCACAGGAGGGCTTTTGCATTTTTTACTCCAACAGGGATACGACATTCAAGGTGTAGAAATCAATCCTGAAGTCATACAAAAAAGTCGTGCATTGTATGGAAAACTTCCTCTGTTCTTGATCGATTCTGTCTTACTGCCTTTCCCAAACGAAGCATTTGATGTCGTGATGAGTTTTGATGTCTTTGAACATATTCCAGATTCGGATGGCCATTTGCGCGAAGTGTATCGAGTGCTTAAACCTGGAGGCTATTATCTCCTTCAGACTCCGAATAAGTATGTCAATACAGTATTCGAGACATTACGATGGAAAAGCCTTCGGTGGAGAAAAGACCATTGTGCACTCCATAGCCAGAAGGGACTTTTATCCCGGTTCCATCGCCATGGCTTTGAGGTTCAATTTTTTCGAATTCCTGTAGTGACTGAATTTTTTAAAGAAAAAGTTCGTTGGTACTTGGGTCCATTGGGGACGTGGCTTCTGCAGATCTTCAATCCGGATCGATGGCCTTTGGTGTTAAGCCCGAATTTTTATGTAAAAGCGACCAAAAAATATTGAGCTGGATGAAAAATGTCCAGTTGAAGCATTTTCAGCTATGGGGACGATTTCTGTAAGACATTAAAAAACAATTGGTTGCGTATATCCTTATCTTGGCACTTGTTTTGCTAAAATGAGTAATGACCTATATTTTGACAAAGGAGGAAAGGTACCCATGTTTATATTTCACTTACTGCGCCGATGGCGTTGGGGTGTTTGTTTGGGAATATTGGTTTTTTCCACCTTACTCCATGCGCAGATAAAAATTATGCCCATCGGGGATTCCATTACCTGGGGAAAAATTAATAAACAACCCCCACCTCCAGGAACAGAAGGATACCGTAAACCTTTACACGAGCGTTTGACTGCTGGGGGCATGAGTGTGACCTTTGTGGGGCCCCACGGCTCGGTGGAAAATCGCGGTTTTTTCCGGGATGGAGCGAGAATTGGATTTTTTATCCATTCGGATAGTTTGATGGGCAATATCACAGATACGCTTTCTGCATTTCATCCAGATATTGTCCTGCTTCACATTGGAACCAACAATCTTGGTTTTGGTCATCCCCTGGGTGATTATGCAACACCCAATACCATTATCAATCAAATGTATATTTTGGTCGATAAAATCACAAAACATGCAGATGTAGATCACCTCCTGTTGTGTAAAATCATTCCCAAATTTACCACGCCAGGCGCAGAGGCAGAAGTGGTGGCATTTAACAGTGCCCTTGAGACCATGGTTCAACAATTGCCTCTTTCCCAACGAAATAAGGTCACTTTGATCGACATGTGGACTCCATTTTTTGCCAACAAGAATGCGTATTACAATCTCGATGTGGATCAAACCCATCCCAATTCTACAGGGTATGATGCCATGGCAGAGATTTTTTACTATTACATTGCAAGAATTCTCCAGCCTTCTTATATCGATAAATTCGATCGTCCAGGTCCAGCACTGGGATCAGAATGGGTTTATTCCCCAGGAATTGAAATTACCAATACCGGTGGAGAAAATGGAGGAGGATCCGTCTGGTGTACTGCTTCAGGGCCAGCAGATTGGGTTCATCTGGCCATTTGGAAAAGATCAAAAGGCTTAAGTACGGTTTCTTTTAAACTCCATTCCACAGCAAACCCAAACAAAACAGACCGGGTTGGGCTTCTTGTGGGCCTTGACAAAGATTCTCTCACTGCCAGTGGATACATGGTTTGGGTATATAACAACTATGTGTACATTAAAAGTGTAGTAAGGGGAGATCATACCAAGGGGCAAGTGGTGTCTTCCTGGCCGCTTCCACTTCTCCGGCCAGGGGACATATTCAAGGTCACTTACACTCCTCAGGACGATGCCAATTATTTTACCATTAGTGTCAATGAAGGAGAATCCATTACATTACGAGACCGGAACAAATTGGTGGGTAATTTAAAAGAATTTTATGGGGGTCTTATTTTTAATCAAAGAGGTTCTGGAGAGCCTCCAGACAATTGCTTTGTGGATGAATTTCGAGTGGATGCAGAGTTGCCGGACAATATTCCACCGGGTCGAATTTACAATCTTGCTGTTCAATTTACCACCAATACTTCAGTGGCACTTTCCTGGAATGCGCCAGGGGATGATGGGTATACGGGCAAAGCCTCCAGTTACGATCTTCGGTATTCAACCCGTCCTATTACATCGGAAACGGATTTTGCCAATGCCATCATTGTACCAGGTACCCCTTCCCCTAATGAAGCAGGGACTACAGAGTGGTTCAATGTGTCTGGACTTCAATCTGGAGTAGGGTACTATTTTCGAATGCGGGCTGTTGATGAATGGGGGAATAAGGGAGAGCTTTCGGATCAGGTATATGCCAAGACCAATTCTGCAGGACAAGTCATTGATGATTTTAATCGTCCCACCGAACCCGATGGAACCATTGGTCCGGATTGGGTGATTGACGGGAATGAATATCGGATTGACTACAATCCCACAACCCGTCAAGGGGAATTGGTCAATTATCAAACCGACGGCCGGTGGGGGAGTATTGCAGTGTACAAAGGCAGAACCAATCCTTCCATTGTCAAATTGGTTTGGGGTGACAATGCCACCTCGCAAGGAATTAGCCAAGGGGGGCTGGCTTTGATGCTCACTTCGCCACAGACCAATGCCAGTGGATATTTGCTCTGGGTGTATAGCAGGCCAGAGTATGGGATGAATTCAGTGGTGTTATGGGAAATTGTCCGAGGTGCCATTGGCGATTCTGCCATTGATATTGCGCCGTACACACTCACCGATGCCTACGGAAATCTCAGACCTCCCCAGCGTGGAGATACCATGGCAGTGGTCATGGATTGGAACCATCCTTCGGGCCATAAATTCGATGTGTATATCAATGGGTTACCTGCCACGAGTCGCTCCTTATTTGATGGGAAACGTCGATATAATGCAACGACCAAATATTCGGGAATTATGTTGGGACGGAGGAATCGGACCAATAATGTGACTGCATTTATTACTGTATCGGAATTTACTGGGGCGAGCAATATTGAGGTGGTGAGTGGAAATGGGCAATCTGGAACGGTAGGAACCACACTTCCCGACTCATTAAAGGTTCGGATTCGAGACGCCAATCAAACGCCTCTTCCTGGTGCGCCTGTCTGGTTTACTGTGGTTCAGCCTCAAGATGCCTCGGTGGGGGTTCCCCCACCGCCTGTTGACCCCATTCGCATTGAAGCAGAATGGGGCGTGTGTAGTGGAACTTATTATGTGAAAACAGGAGATCCTGGGGCTTCTGGCGGAAAATATATTGTCTCGCCGGTTCGTGGTGCGTATGCTGGGATTGCCGAATATACTGTCAATATCCCAAAAGATACCACGTATTGGTTTTGGGTGCGTCTCATTAGTCCGGATGATCAGCATTATGCATTGGTATTTCAGGTCGATCAGACCCCTGAGTGGCTATGGTCCACGCTTCCTGGGAGTCGAGATTCGACCCGGTGGCAATGGGATCGCGTATTGAACAATTCCGGTAGGCCTGCTTCTCTCCGGTTGGGCAAGGGACTTCACAAACTGTATTTAAAAAGCGCGCATGACAATGTCAAAGTGGATAAAATTCTTCTTACCTGGCAGTCCAGTTATATTCCATCCGGGATGGAATATGTGGAACAACTCCTCACCAATTCTGAAGGTATTGCAGGCACAAAGCTCACTTTGGGGACCAAAGCAGGAACCAATTTGGTTGTCGTGTCTACATTCGGAACTTTGGATACAGTCCAATTTCGAGCGACCGGTCTTCCTTCTTCGCCTGTAGAAATGACCAAACTCAACGATTTTCAATCGGGTCCTGCACGGACACCCCTTCCCAAGCCTTTTATTGTCACTTTATACGATCAATACGGAAATAAAGTGCCGAATGTGGTGGTGAATTTCCAGATCATCAAAGGAGATGGCACGCTGAGCGCAACCAAAGATACGACCGATGCGAACGGACAGGCCTCTACTGTGCTTACGCTTGGGGTGGGAGAAGTAGAACAACAGGTCAGAGCCACTTTCACAGGATATACAGGCCCTCCTGTGATATTTACTGCCACTGCGACTTCTGGTCTTGCGAAAAAAATCATGGGCTTACCCGGTCAAGGGTATGGAGTTCGCCATTATATTGGCGATGTGTTACCCAACTTTATCAAGGCCAAAGTGGTGAATGAACAGGATCAGCCCATGGCGGATGTGCCTGTGACATTTCAGGTTGTCTCAGGTTCAGGTACCGTAGGGAAAATTCAACCCAAGCGGACCAATGCCCAAGGTATTGTCCAGGATACGCTCACCTTAGGGAATATTCCTGGAATCGTAAAGGTCATTGGGAGGGTGGGAACGACCCTCCAAGATACCGTGGCGAGAGATTCTGTATTTTATAAAGCCCATCGAATTGCATATTTTTCAGGAGATCGACAGACTGCTTCGGTTTCTGATACGCTGGCGTATCGTCTAAAAGTGAAAGTGTTGGATAAGAATGGCCAACCTGTTTCTGGACAAAAAGTAGAATTTTTGACCAAGGGCCACGGATTCCACTTGTATCCCAGTGGATTGGATAGTATTGTAGTGACCACGAATATCAGTGGAATTGCAGGTGTGAATGTGAGACTGGGTGAAATTCATGGCGCGTATCCAAATATTGTGGAAGCGCGGTGTTCCAATGGATTTTGGTATATCGGTTCGGTCTTTTTCACCATCAATGCGCGGTCTCAGGCGTCTGCATTGATCAAAATTCAAGGAGATAGCACAGAAGGGGTTGTCCATGAGTTTTTGGATCAACCGCTTGTGGTCAAAATGGTGGATGCGAAGATGAATCCTGTAGTCGGACAACCTGTTCAGTTTACCATTAAGGCGGGCGGAGGACAATTGGAAGGCACTTTGCTTCCGAGCAAAGTGGTGCTGACAGATGGAGATGGATTGGCCATGACGTATTACATGTTGGGTCCCACTGCAGGGGAATACAATAATATTATCGAAGCCAGTGCCACCAATGGCGTGGTTCCGCTTTACGGTTCTCCCATTCTCTTTCGAATTTCTGCAAAATCCTCTCAGGCGGATTCTATTTTGGCCATTTCAAGCACCCAGTTGTCAGGAACCGTTGGGAAACCGCTTCCGCAATCCATCCAGGTCAAGGTGGTGGATCGGTTGGGGAATCCGGTCAGTGGCGAAAAAGTCAAATTTTCTGTCATTCAGGGTGGAGGGGTACTCAACGAATCTGCGGACAGTACAAAAACTGTGGTCATTGATAATGCAGGTGGTATTGCTTCGGTCACTTGGACACTCGGGACAAAAGCGGGAAATAACAACAATATTCTCGAAGTCTCTGCAGACAATGGATTGGGTCCACTGAAAGGTTCACCGCTTCGGTTTGTGGCCTCTGCTTCTCCGGACTCTGTCAGTGTCATCCGGTCTACAATTCAAGCCACAGGCCCAGTGTATGCCACAGAATACGATACCAGTAAAATCATAGTCACGCTTTTGGATCGTTTTGGGAATCCCGTGCCAGGGAAACATGTCCATCTGGAAGTCACTGGGGGGACTCGAAATTTTCCGCAGGATCCTACCCAGCCGACCAATGCAGAAGGAAAAGCATTTGGTTTCTTGAGGTCCTTGACATCAGGCGAGAAGATTATCCAGGCCATTGTGGTGGAAGATGGAAAACGGCTGAGTCAAAAGGCCAAGGTGATTTTTCAACCGACCAATGCCTCAAAGATTATTCCTTACAGTGGAGAAGGACAGACCGGAAATGTGGGGACCCTATTAAAAGATTCGCTGGTGGTTCGGGTTCTGGACGCGTATGACAATCCTGTGTCCTTTAATCCGGTGAAGTTTGAGGTGGTTGCAGGTGGAGGCCAGCTCTATTCTTATACCAGCAATACGGATAGCAATGGATTTGCCTACGGATGGCTCATTCTTGGTCCTCAGCCTGGGCAGAATGTGGTGAGGGTCACTGCAATAAAGCCCAATGGAGTCCATTTGCAGGGGAGTCCTTTGACCTTTTCTGCCACAGGTGTGTACGGGGAACCGGTGGCCATGCGATATGTTTCTGGCAGTGGACAAAGAGGTCCAGCAGGGGAAGTGTTGCCAGAACCTTTTGTTGTTCAAGTGGTCGATCGCGCGCTCAATCCAGTGGCAGGGGTAGAAGTTCAGTTTGTGGTCAGTGTGGGCGTCGGAGAGCTTGCAACACCTCAGCCCGTATTGACCGATGCATTCGGATATGCCAAAGCATTTTTACGCACCGCGACGCAGAGCGGGCAAACGTGCTGGGTGGAAGCGAGAAATACTCGACTCAGCGGTTCGCCCCAGCGATTTTCTGCAATCAGTATTCCGGGCCCAGCAAGAAAATTGGTTTATGTCTCGGGCGATCGACAGACAGGATTTGTGGGAGAAGTACTGCGAAATCCCCTCACGGTCAAGACAACGGATAAATATGGCAATGCAGTGGGTGGGGTTTCTGTCCAGTTTTCCATTTTGTCCGGAGATGCCAAGATTCAGGATCAGTCTTCTGTCACGGTCACTACGGATGCGGCAGGGCTTGCCTCGGCGTATGTCACTTTTGGCCAGTATGCAGGACCTGTCCAAATCGAAGCAAGCAGTGCGTACTTGGAGGGTTCGCCCATTCAGTTTACTGTATTTGCCAGTTCGATTGCCGCAGTGAATATAGAAAAATACTCTGGTGACAATCAAAAGGGCAGACTGGGTCAGCTTTTGGTGGATCCTCTCCGGGTGATTGTTTTGGATGCGTACGGAAATCCAGTGCCCGGGACCTCGGTCTACTTTACTAAAGATTCGGGTGGGGGGAGTATTGTCGAACCGCAGCCTGTGGTCAGCGATACGCACGGCATTGCAGGGGTGCATTTTATTGCTGCTTCTTCTCCTGGAAAATCCACGGTCAGTGCTTTGTGGGGAAGTAAGACGGTCACTTTCAACATTGAATCTGTAGTGAATGCAAACAATCCAGTGCTTCAAAAAGATTTGATTGACTCTTCGTATATTGTTTTTGAAAAAGAAGATTTACTCATTCCACTGGTGGCTTCGGATGCAGATGGAGATCCTTTGATTTTCCAGATTGGAAATCTCTTCCCACCTGCAGGCGCAGTGATTCAGCCTCAGTCCAGTACCACTGCGGTATTTCGGTGGACACCCAATTATGATCAACAGGGTACCTATAAAATTGCCTTACGGGTCGTGGATGGACGCGGTGGAGTGGATGCAGACACTACAATCATCACAGTGAAAAATTTGAATCGGGAACCTTTGATTTTGAGTACCCGGCCTGTTCAGAAAGATACCCACGTGGTGACTGGCCAAACGCTTGTGTTTCTCGTGAATGCCAGAGATCCAGATGGAGATGCACTCCATTATTTCTGGAAAATCGATGGAATTTCCCAAGGGATAGATCTTCCATTTTTGGAATGGAACATAGAGAAATATGCGCCTGTGGGGACTCACACGGTGGATTGTTTTGTGAGCGATGGGTTTATTTCTGTTGGAATTCGATGGAACATCAATCTTCGTACTTCAGTGGAAATGGCCTACATGCTGGCCGCATTTAAAGAATCCGAAATGTATGTGCTACTCGAATGGATGACGGTTCGGGAAACAGATCATCAAGGGTTTGAAATCTATCGAGGAGTTACTCCTTCTGGTGAATTCAAGAAAATCCATCCGGATCTGATTCCTCCGAATGGAGGCGGAAAGTATACGGTTGTGGATTCTACAATTCAGGCAGGAAGAACATATTACTATAAAATTGTTAGCGTGGATCTTCGAGGAGAACGTGAAGAGAATGGCATTCTTTCTGTGACCGTACCAGTGCCGACTCAATACGCATTGATTCAGAATTATCCCAATCCGTTTAATCCTGTGACGACCATTCGGTATCATGTGCCCAAGAAAGGTCCGGTACGCATCGGCATCTACGATCTCTTGGGCCGTTGTATTGCCCTTCTCACGGATCGGGTGCATGAGCCGGGATATTATACTGTACAATGGGACGGAAAAGACAACACCGGGAATGAAGCGCCTTCAGGAATTTATCTTTACAGACTGGAAGCCAATGGAAAGCAACATGTCCGGAAAATGATTAAATTGCGATAGGGATGTTTTTGACTTGTATCGCATTGTGAATTTGAATAACTTTTTATGCGTTCAAAGGCGGAACACTCAAAATGGGTGTTCTGCCTTTGGCTCATCTGAATACAGGAAAGCGAGGTTTCATGAAAAAGCCATGGTTTTTCTTCTGGGTAGTCAATTTGTTTTTCTTTTCTCAAAATCTTCGGGCCATGGATCCCTGGGAGGCGAGCGTTACGTATGCATGGAATACATTTAATCCTACTCTTTCTTTAAATGAGCGATACGGTAATTATGCCCAAATGCTTCAAACATTGTATCAGTATGGGCCAGAGATTCGCCGTGTCTATGTAGACAAAAGGGCAAAAGGGTTTGGTACAGGAGAAACGTGGCGAGATGCGTTTCATACCATTACAGAAGCCATTCAGGCCTTAAGTGCGACCGGTGGATGGATTTGGGTCGCTGAAGGAGAATATCGGGAGAACATTCATCTTCCCAGTAAAATTCTTTTGTTTGGGAGTTTTTCAGGAGTAGAGACAGAACTTGCGGATCGGGATATGGCTCGGCATCCCACCTTTCTTGTGGGAGATGGCACGGGATCTGTGGTATTTATGGAGCATCAAACGGTTTTGGACGGATTTGTCATTACCCATGGAGGGGGAGACAAAGGGGGAGGTATTCTCACTGGAGGATGGTTGGCCATTATTCGGAATAACATCATTCGAGAGAATCATGTGTCCTGGTCAGGAGGAGGGCTTCTTGTTTTAGGAGGCACTCCGGCTCAAGGTGGGATTGGTGCTGTTCCTGACGTGGCTCCCATTGTGGAACGCACCATTTTTTACCGAAATTCTGGAATGTGCGGAAGTGGACTGGCCACTCGTCATAGCCCAGTGCTTTTTGTGAATAATACGGTGGTGGATAATTTCCACGGAGAGCGTTCTCGAGGATATGAGGTAGTGAGCGATCAAGGAGAGGAACCGACGGTGTTGAATTCCATTTTCTGGAATAATGGGGATGACATTTATAACCAATCCGGGGTTACAGGCACTGCGGTTCTTATGCATTGTTGCATCGAAGACGAAGTGGATTTTGGCCCTGGTGTGATCCACGAAAATCCGTTGTTTTCCAATCCTGCAGACGGAGATTATTCTCTCCAATCCAATTCACCTTGTATTGATCGAGGAATATGGAATATTCCAACCTTAAAAGATCCAGATGGGTCTGTCCCAGACATTGGAGCCATTCCCACATTCCAACATAACAAAGGCGTTGGAACTCCTGTCACATTTCAATCAAGTCCTGTTGCGGGTCTCCCAGTGTCTATTGATCATGGATTTTATCTGACACCTAAAACCGTGTTTTGGAATTCTGGGTATTTTCATCCAGTAGTCGCTGGAGAATTTTTGTGGCAGGATTGGGGAAAGGCCTATGTGTTTCAAAGTTGGGAAGATTCTCCAGACCGTGTTCGAATGATTTTGGCTCCTGCTTCTTCCAAAACATATACTGCGCAGTATCGTTCGCAAATTGTATTGGATGTGGTGAATGGACCTGAAGGCGTGCCCATTCAAGGCCCAGGCTGGTATGATGCCGGGAGTTCTGTCACGGTCTCTGCGCCATTGGCATGGGATACCGGCAAGGGCGTTCAATACGTTTTCCAGCAATGGGAAGGAAAAGGAACCGGGTCTTATTCTGGCCCCAATGCACAATTTACAGTGAAACTCAATGAACCCATTGTGGAAAAAGTGTATTATAAAACCCAATATCGCCTTGAGACGGTCCTTGTTCCAGATACGGTGTCAGGACTTGCGATTCGAAGAAACCCGGAAGGGCCTTTTTATGATGCTGGCACCCTGGTTCATGTTTCTGCAGAAAGCCAGAATCCGTATTATCAATTCGAGAAATGGGAAGGAGACGTGGAGAGTAGGGAGATTTCTACTGGTCTCGTCATGAATCAGCCCAAACGCATCATTGCTCGATTTTCTTATATGCCCCATCCTCCGCTTGTGTCAGGCATTCCAGATACCACAATTTTAGAAGACAAAACCCTGATTCTTCCTTGGGCCTATTTTGGTGCTTTTATTCAAGATGCAGTGGATCCGTTTTCAAGTCTTCAATTGACTTTTCAATCCGATGGTCGCACACAGGTGATTTTGGATACCTCCTCTCAAAGTGTGCAAATTCTTCCTCCTCCCAATTGGTATGGAAAAAGTGAAATCTTTGTCCGGGCTCAAGATCCCATGGGCGCCACAGACGCGGATACATTTGAAGTCAGAGTTACTCCTTTGGCTGACGATCCGCCTGGTCCATTTGATCTTTTGTCTCCAGAAGATCATGCCCAAATTCCTTCTGCGACCACTTCTATTCAATTTTGTTGGACTGCTTCCCAGGATCCTGATTTTCAAGATGTCGTCACGTATCGGCTTCATTTTTCAGCGCATCCCGATTCTTTGGTCTCTTCTCCCTATATTCCAGTTTCAGAAACCTGTGCTCGGGTGGCGCTCTTATCAGAAGGGACATATTATTGGGCAGTCCAGGCTGTGGATCTTCAGGGGCATTCGGTGTGGTCTTCTGGTATTCGATCTTTCGAGATTAAAACTGGGGTGGAAGCCCATGGCTTTTCCATTCCAGAGGAATTTCAAGTCAGTCGGAATTTTCCCAATCCGTTTAATCCAGAGACGTGGTTTGAAATCACGGTTCCAAAATATGGAGAAGTGAAAATGGAAGTGTTTGACGTGTGTGGGGTCAAAGTGTACGAAGCCAATTATGGAAAATATGGTCCTGGCACGTATCGGATTTCTTGGGATGGAAAAACGAATTTTGGGAAACCGCTACCGAGCGGAATTTATACGGTGCGATTTGACCTTGGGGGACACGGCTTTGTCCGGAAAATTGTATTGGTTCGTTAAAAGGGATTCGCAATGAAGTGTAGAATCTTCAGTTTTTTGATTTTGTTGAGCTTTGCCTTTCCTGCGATCGCTCAAATTTCCGTTTCGATACCCAATATGAATGTTCAGCGCGGCGCGACTGTGGATATTCCTTTCCGTGTTACTGGACTTACTGCTTCTGATTCTTTGGTGGCGTATCAATTGGCAGTGGTGTATAATCCTACAGTGCTTCAGGGAGTAGGGGCTTCTAAGACAAACACGATGACGCAGAATTGGGATAATCCCACTGTGGCAATTAAATCAGGAAAGACCCAAACGCCTGTGGATACGGTGCGGGTTGTGGGCATTACCACCAATCAACCGACCAAACGGTGGGTTCCAGATGATGGGATTTTGGTGAATTTGAATTATCTCATTGTGGGCAATGTAGGGGATACTGCGTCTCTCTCCATTTTGGAAATTCGGCTTTTCAATAAAACAGGAGAAATTTCTATTTCTTCTAAAACCAATGGAAAGATGACTGTGGTAGACAACCCCAGTCAGGGGACCATTGTACTCAATTTATCCCCGAACTGGAACCTCGTCTCTTTTCCAATCATGCCTCAGCCTAATTCTCTGCCCGAGGTTTTAGGAGAAGTGCCAGTCACTTTTGTGTTTGCATATATTTCTGGAGTGGGACCGAAAACGTGGGATAAAGTCCGTCCTTCCTTTCTGAACGATCTTAAAACCTTAGACGGACTTCATGGATATTGGATGAAACTCAATTCTCAAACCCCTCAGAGCCTTTCTCTCTCTGGAGATCCTGTGAGCGTTACGACACCGATCTTTCTACATAAAAGCTGGAACCTAATTCCTTATCTTCCCAATGCGTCTGATTCTCTAAGCCATGCATTCCAGAGTCTTGGAAAAGCGTATCGGTTTGTCTCTGCCTATTATCCCCAAGAAGGGGGAACCAAAACTTGGGACAGAGCCCGTCCGGGATTTTTAAATGATTTAAAAGTGGTAAAGCCCCAATTCGGATATTGGGTAAAAATGGATACTGCGAAATTTTTAGTATATCCTTCCAGTGGCTATCAAGTGCCAAAAATGCGGGTGTATTTTTCTGAAAAGATTTTGAGAAAAGTGCAATCCTCTCCCTATTGGTGCGATTTTTGGGCTTTTCAGCCTGAGCTTTTGGTTCCAGGAGATACAGTCCGGGTATACGATGGCGATGGCGTGTTGTGTGGAGACACGTTGGTTTCTCCTGAAGGGGCGTTCCTTGTTCATGTCTTGGGAGATGACCCGAATACTCCAGAAGAAGACGAAGGTGCTACCGAGGGAGACACTTTGACTTTTGTCATAGCCGAAAAAATATTGCCCGTGTATGGAACTTCGCAAAATTTTGATACCACCATTGTTCCTGGGCCTGCCATTTGGAGCTCTATGGGTTCGAAAAGGGTGCAATTCAAAGCAGAAGGACATGCAGTGGAGCAAAATAAAATTTCTCCAATGCCGAAGGGAATGGTTCTCTTTCAGAATTATCCCAATCCTTTTAATGGGGAAACGATGATTCGATATCAATTGGGTGAACCCACGGGGCCCATTCGGATTGCCATATTTGATCTTCGAGGCCGAGAGATTCGGACTTGGCACATCGAAAATAAAAACCAGGAAGGCCAGGTGATCTGGGATGGCTTGGATGGTCAGGGTAAGGAAGTTCCAACCGGGATGTATTTCTATCGGATAGAGTGGGGGAATACCATGTTGACAAAGAAATGCCTGTTGCTCAAATAAAGTGAGAAAGGGCTATGAGGAGCATTCAAACGTTTTTGAAAAAAAGCATTGGCTTGAGTTTACTCCTTGTGGGATTGGGATTTTCCCAGGTAAGAAATTGTGATTTCTGGGGCACAGCCACATATCGAGGCACTCCGGTGACCAGTGGAGATGTGATCCAGGCATACGATTCAGGAGGTCAACTCTGCGGGACAGCATGGTATGTGAATGGAGGGAATTATGCTATCCACGTGACAGGAGATGACCCAGGTACTCCAGAAGATGAAGGGGCACCAGACGGGGGTACCATTACGTTCAAAATCAATGGGGAAGTGGCTAATGTGGTTTCCGGAAGTAATACATGGGTGTATGGGGGTTCAATTCAGTGTAACATTGCTGTGCCTGACCTTCCTCCCAATGCCAATCCTGGAGGGCCGTATTCAGGGTTTGAAGGATCGCCAGTGCAGTTCAATGGGTCTGGGTCTACGGGCGCTGTGACGTACAGTTGGACTTTTGGCGATGGGGGAACTTCTTCTCAAATGAATCCTACGCATACGTATGGAGACAATGGAACGTACACGGTTTCTCTCACAGTCACAAATAACAGTGGGCAATCGGATACCAAATACACCACCGCGACCATTGCCAATGTGGCTCCCAGTGCCAATCCCAGTTCCAATGCGCCTCAACCCGAAGGTTCTCCGGTTTCTTTTACAGCGAATGCCAGTGATCCTGCAGGAGCCAATGATCCTTTGACGTACAGTTGGACGTTTGGCGATGGGGGGACGTCCAATCAAGAAAACCCCACGCATACCTATGCAGATAATGGAACGTATACGGTCACGCTCACTGTGTCGGATGGGGATAATAACGGAGTGACAACAAAAAATATTCAAGTGGTAGTCACCAACGTGCCTCCCACTGTGAACGCAGGTCCGGATAAAACTGCCAATGAAGGTCAATCGGTTTCTTTCAGCGGGAGTGCGACAGATCCGGCAGGTCCAAATGATCCTTTGACGTATTCCTGGAATTTTGGGGATGGAGGCACAGCCAATGGCCAGAATGTCTCTCATACCTATACGGACAATGGGATTTATACAGTGACTTTGAGTGTCTTTGATGGAGATGACGTGGGGACAGATCAACTCACGGTCACGGTGAATAATGTGGCTCCTGTTGCCAATGCAGGTGGGCCATATTATGGTGTGGTGAATTATCCAGTGCAACTCCAGGGCACAGCCACAGATCCGGGTTCTGCGGATGTGCCTACGCTCACGTATGCCTGGGATCTCGACAACGATGGCCAATACGATGATGCGACTGGCCCAAATCCTACCAAAACATGGACTTCCACAGGGACTTATACCATAGGGCTTAAAGTGACAGACAAAGACGGTGACTGGGACACAGATCAAACCACAGTGGAGGTAGGTATTGGCGTGGCGTATACGTTTCGGACCGAACCCAGCGGTCTTTCTTTGAAAATCGATGGGGTCACGTATACCACGCCAAAGACCCTGTATTTTCTCCACAATACAACCCATACCGTCGAAGCGCCTTCCAGTCAGAATGAGAGCGGTGGCCAAAGGGATGCCTTTCATCATTGGAGCAATGGCCAGCCGAGAAGCTTTTCCTTTGTGGTAGGAACCACACCCCAAGATTGGATCGCGGTGTATCAAAGGGAATATCTTCTCTATGTGGACACAGGAGGAAAACCTGTCACAGTGCAAGGCCATGGGTATCATCCTCAAGGAACCCAGGTCACCATTTCTTTTACGCCTACCACAGTGACAGATTCTTCTAGCGCCACCCGGTATCGTTTTGAGTGCTGGCAAGGCACAGGCAACGGATCTTATACAGGAACCCAAATGTACCCCACCGTGACCATGAACGGTCCGATTAAAGAAACCATGTTTTGGTCTGCCAGTGAATATTATGTCAGAGTAGAGAGCCCATACGGCACTCCGCACGGAAGCGGATGGTATTCGATTGGCAGTCAAGCCACTGTGTGGGTCGATACTGCAGTGGTTTCAGGCTTTGGCAGACGATTGCGTTTTCTTTCTTGGGTGGGTCAAGGCCCGGGTTCTTATACTGGCACAGCCAATCCTGCGACCATTCAAGTCAATGGTCCCATTACTGAGACTGCCCAATGGCGGGTGGAATATTTTTTGGATATTCAATCCGAATTTGGGAATCCTACAGGCGAGGGCTGGTATTTGGAGGGACAAAATGTGACTATCCGTTGCGATACACTGGTTTCTGTACAAACCGGAAAAAAGCAGGCTCGATTTTTAGAGTGGAATGGCACAGGGTCTGGGTCTTACACAGGGAGTCTGCCTCAAGCCACAGTGACCATGAACGGTCCGATTAAAGAAACGGTTCGTTGGAAAACCCAGTATCGTTTGGTCGTGGTTTCTGAATACGGTACTCCTTCTGGCACAGGATGGCATGATGAAGGTTCGCTTGTCTCTTTTTCTGTGGATTCTGTAGTTCAGGTGGATTCTCAAACCCGGTACCGGTTTACAAGGTGGTTGGGCATTGGTCAGGGCGCTTACACAGGCCCACAAAATCCAGCTCAGATTTTGATCACTGGGCCTATCACAGAAGAAGCAGAATGGCAAGCAGAGTATTATCTTTCCATAAATGTAATGCCTGAAGGTTCAGGACAAGTCATGCCTTTTCCACAGGGCGGTGGATGGGCGGCTCAAGGCGATACAGTAGAGCTTCGGGCCGTGGGCAATGCAGAACAATGGTATGGTTTTTCCCATTGGTCTGGAGATATTACGGGGTCTGCAAATCCTTATTTTCTTTGGGTACAGAGTCCCAAAACCATTACCGCGCATTTTGTCAAGGGCAATGTATTTATTTCTACCCAACCTTCAGGGCTTTTCATCAAGATTGACGGGATTCCCATGGTTTCTCCTGCAGTGTTTAATTGGCCTTCCGGTGCTCGGCATCAAATTGAGACATTGCCCCTCCAAGGAGATCTGGTTTCTTCCCGGTTTGAATTTAAGAATTGGAGCGATGGAGGCGCATTAAGTCACGAGGTGACTGCTTCAGGGGCCACGCAGAATTTCATTGCGTATTTTGATGAATTCTATTATCTCAAAGTCGAGTCGCCTCGGGGAAATCCCACTGGAGAAGGATGGTATAAAAAAGGCACGTGGGTCAATGTGAAAGTGGATAGTATGGTGTACCAAGGCCAGGATACTCGGTGGGTGTTTAAAGGATGGAATGGCACTGGGCCAGGTTCGGTCACTGGAAGCACGCCATTAATCCAATGCCAGGTGAAGGGTCCCATTGTCCAGCAAGCAGAATGGGAATTGCAATATCGCGTGCGGGTGACTGCTTACCCCTTGAACATGCCAGACATTCGGGTCGAAATTCTGCCGTTTCAGCGGGATTGGTACCCTGCGGGAATGCAAATCACTCTTCGGGCCATTTCGACCAATCCAGAACATGGTTTTTTGAGCTGGAGCGGGAGCGTGACCAGTACGGCCAATCCACTGACGCTGATTGTGTCCAAACCGCTTCAGATTTTTGCGCGATTCCGTTTTCCAGATGATCCACCTGAGATTCATTCGCTTCCCACGATTATGCTGAAAGAAGATTCTGCAGAGACTTTTTCATTTAGCTGGCTCAGAGGATTTGTTTCAGATCCCAATGATCCTCTCGAATCGCTCACTTTCCAATTTGATGGGGCCATGCATCTTTCGTTCGAATTTGATTTACTGAATGAGCAAGTCGTCATCATTCCAGCTCCCAATTTTTATGGCACAGAGAGGGTTTTCTTTACTGTGCTGGATCCGTATGGGATGAGTGATACAGATACACTTTTTATAAGAGTTTTGCCTGTAGAAGATCCGCCCAGTGCTTTCCGGCTTTTGTCTCCGGGAAATGATACCCTCCTTGTCTCGTGGAATTGGCCCATTTGTTTTGTGTGGCGAAAGTCTGTGGATCCGGATTCTGGAGATGGCGTGCAGTACAGTTTGATTTTGAGTGATACCCCTGATTTAAAAGGAAACGGCACGTTTCGCACCACGTTTATTCCGGATACCAGTATTTATGTGGCTCCTCAAAACGATGGAGAATACTATTGGGCAGTGATTGCGCAGGATAAAAAATCGAATGTCCGTTTTTGTGAAGAGATTTTCCATTTTCAGGTAAAGAAAAGTGCAGTGGAAGCGCCTCATCCCCATCTCCCCCGTGCGTTTGCGCTTTCCCAGAATTATCCCAATCCGTTTAATGCATCTACCCAGATTGCTTTTGATGTACCAAAACTTTCTCGGGTGTTGATTCAGGTCCTGGATATCGAAGGAAGAGTGGTTCGGGTGTTGATGAATCAACCAATGGAGCCGGGAGCCCATCACATTTTTTGGGACGGTTTAGATCAAAAAGGAAATCCTGTGGCTTCTGGAGTTTACACAATTCAAATGAAAGCGGATGGATTTACTGCAAATCGAAAAATGGTATTGCTGAGATAGGGAGGATTGGGATTTATTTTAAGTTGACTCGTTCTTTCAAGTCGAAGTGATATTCTTAAACACAGAGAAACTTTCGCATCCCCAGGGGCACATGCAAAAGGCAATCCACGTGGCGTTTTGATCCACTTGCTTTGAATCGTTATTTATTATATTGAATGTTCGCAATCGTGCCTTTAAAATACTCAAAATCTCCTTGATCCGTATGCCATAGGACTTTGACTTCAGAGGGGAATCGGATTCCGTTTTTCTCAATATAGTGGCTGAACAGGATTGACCATTTCAATTTTTTGTACTCTTTGCCTCTTTCAGAATAGTATCGATCGTGGGTTTCAAACCGGACCATTTCTCCTTGGGCATTAAAATAGAATAATCCACTGACTTCGGTCTCATGATAATGCATCACCGCTTTGGCTGTATTGGAATCGATTTCAGTCCATTGGAGATAGGGTTGGAATGCATAGGCAGGAATGATAAGGGCTTCTGCCAATAGGGTGACCAATGCAGAGGCGTCCATTTCTTTTCCTTTGGCATCTGCCACTTTGATCCCCTTTAATAACTTTATTAGCATATTTCCATGTCCATCTTGATATTTGTCTCTTCCTTCAAAGGGGAATATGCCGAGAATCGAAGTTTTCATATACACAATTCTGACAGGCTCTGGAATAGAATTAAATTGGTAGCATTTTAGACGTATCCATTTTTTGTCTGGAGCCATTTTTAAATACGCTTCTTTCCATTGGATTTCTGCATTGATCATTTTTTCTTTGCCAAGATACCCACAATGCCGGAAATATTTTTGCACAGGTTCTGGTAAGGCAGCAATTTCCTTTTCAGTGATAAATGCTCTCTTGTCACTTGGATGTTTTGTGAGTTCTTTTTTTACTTCTGAGAGATACAGATTTTTCATAGAGGTACATCCCATAATCATCGGAATGAAAAAAATGATTTGTCCAAATTTTCTCATAAAATCCTCCAATCTTCTCTGTGTGAATTGGACGAAAAAACTTCCAAACGCAGCGTTCAAGCACTTTTCAAAAATTTGAACTGGACTTCAGGGTCTTATACAAGGGAAGAGAGATACTGAAACAGGTTCAGAATCACTCTCATTTGCGAGAGTTACCAAAGTCGAGATTCTAAAAAAACCGGATCGGTAAAGAGGCGCGTTCCTCGTGGGACCTATCGTTTTCTCCGCATGGCCCTTTCCATGGCCCGCTGGGCATCCCGTTCTGCAATATCTTCTCTGCGATCGTAGAGCTTTTTCCCTCTTGCCAAAGCCAATTCCACTTTGGCCTTTCCGTTTTTGAAATAGACTTTCAAAGGAATTAAAGTCAATCCTTTTTCTTCTACCCGTCCAATGAGCTTGCGAATTTCTTTTCGGTGGAGTAACAGTTTTTTTACCCGCAATGGATCGTGATTGAAGCGCCTTTCTCTAGAGAAAGGGCTGATGTGAAAATTATAAAGAAACACTTCGCCATTCTGAATTTTGGCGTAGGAGTCCACAAAGTTTCCTCTTCCTTCTCGGAGGGATTTTACCTCGGTCCCTTGAAGTACAAGACCCGCTTCCATGGTTTCTAAAATGTGATACTCGTGCCGGGCCTTTCGATTTTGAATGACAATTTCCGTGCTTGACATTTTCCTTCTATTTTTTTATTTTTTAAAAAGCCGAAGTGGTGGAACTGGCAGACGCGCTGCGTTCAGGGCGCAGTGTCCGTATGGACGTGTGGGTTCAAATCCCACCTTCGGCACTTTTTTATTCATGGGCTTCACACCAATTGGCCCCCACTCCAATGTCCACTTTGATGGGCACAGAAAGCGCAATGACTTCTTCCATTTCTTTTTTTACAATTTCAGAAAGCATTTTTACTTCTCTTTTTGGCACTTCAAACACCAGTTCATCGTGGATTTGAAGAATCATCTTGGATTCGAGTCCTGATTTTTCGATCGCGTCTGAAATACGAATCATGGCAATTTTAATGAGGTCTGCCGCAGTCCCCTGAATGGGAGTGTTGATGGCCATGCGTTCTCCAAATTCTCGAAGCGTTCGGTTTTCGCTCCGAAGTTCTGGAATAAAACGTTTTCTCCCAAATAACGTGGTGACATAGCCGTGCTTGTGGGCAAATGCAATGGTGTTGAAAATGTATTCATTGACTTTGGGATATCGGGCAAAATAGGCAGTAATAAACCGTTGCGCTTCTTCTTGCGAAATTCCCAATCTTTGGGCAAGTCCATAAGGCCCCATGCCGTACATAATGCCAAAATTAATGGTCTTGGCCTGACGGCGGAGCTCGTCTGTGACCTGTTCAGGAGCGATTCCAAATACTTCGCAGGCAGTTCGAAGATGCACGTCTTCACCTCGATGATAACTCTCAATCAAGGTCTGATCCTGTGCAAGATGGGCCATAAGTCGGAGCTCAATTTGGTTGTAATCTGCAGAGAGAATGACCCATCCCTCTTTCTCTGGGATAAAAGCTTTCCGAATTTCTTTTCCCAGTTCGGTGCGAATCGGAATATTTTGCAAATTGGGATTGCTGGAAGAAAGCCGTCCTGTTGCGGCGACTGTCTGATTGAAAGACGCATGGAGTCTCCCTGTTTTGGGATGGATCAATTCCGGTAAGGCGTCGACATAAGTGGATTTTAATTTGGCCAATTGTCGATAATCGAGCAATTTTTTGGGTAAAGGATGAACCGAAAGCGATTCGAGCACGCTGACATCCGTGGCGTATCCGGTTTTGGTTTTCTTGGGCTTTTTCCACCCTACCAATTCATGGATTTTGAGTTTTTCAAAAAGAATCTTCCCCAATTCTTGCGTGGAATTGATATTGAATTCTTCTCCGGCCAACGCATAAATTTCTTTTCGTAATTGGTCCAATTCCTTTTCCATTTCCTTGGAGAGTTTGGAAAAAAGCGAGGTATCAAGGTAAACGCCATTTTCTTCCATTTTGGCAAGGACTTTTACCAAAGGCATTTCGATTTCTCGAAATAAGCTTTCCATGCCCGTTTCCTTGAGCTTTGGCTCTAATACCGCCCGAAGTCGATACACGGTTTCAGCATCTTCGCACGCATATTCTGCGATTTTTTCCAATTCCACCTCTGCCATGGAGCGTTGTTTGGATCCAGAACCAATGAGCGATTTTGTAGGAATTTTCTGAAAATTCAGATATTCCAGGGCCAATGCATCGAGATTAAAATGCCGGGCTCCGGGGTTTAACACATACGCGGCGATCATGGTATCGAAGTCAATGCCTTGAAGTTCCACTCCATGCTGACGGAGCACGAGCAAATCGTATTTGATGTTCTGTCCACATTTTCGAATGCGGGGGTTTTCGAGAATGGGTTTGAGATAGTGGAGCACAAGTTCGAGACGAGTTCCTTTGGGTGTGGAGAATAAATCGTCTGAAAAATGCGTTTCTGGCAAAAGCACAGGAATGTATACCGCTTCCCCCTCTTTCCAAGAAAACGAAAATCCCACAATTTCTGCAGAAAGGAAGGAAAGCGAAGTGGTTTCAAGATCAATGGCAAACATGGGAAGAGAGGAAAGCGTTTGGGTGAGTTCTTTCAGTTCTTCTTCGGATTGTACAATCCGATCGTTTCGACGCGAGCCCGGGGTTTCTGTGACAAAGGAAGGCAATTCTTGAAGAAATCGATTGAATTCCAATTCTTGAAAAAGCTGAATGATCTTCCCAGTGTCCATTGGCTTTTTGGAAAGTTCTGAAATGGAAATCGGAAGAGGCACATCGGTTCTGAGCGCAACCAATTCCCGAGAGAGAAACGCAGATTCTCTGTTGATCCGAATTTTTTCTTTGAGTGATTCCCGGGGGATTTCTTCTACCTTGGAATAAAGATTTTCTAAGGAGCCAAATTGGTGAATGAGTTCTTGTGCGGTTTTGGGTCCAATGCCGGGAATTCCTGGAATATTATCCGAACTATCTCCCATCAGGGCAAATAAATCGAGAATTTGCTTTGGAGAAACCCCCCATTTGTTTTTGATTTCTTCAGGCCCAAAAATTTCTATCTCACTGCCACTTCCCCCTCGAGAAAGAGAATAGATCCGCACTTGATCCGAAACCATCTGGGCCATGTCCTTGTCCATGGTGACCAGAAAAACTTCAAACCCTTGCGCTTCTGCCTTTTTGGCCAAAGTGGCCATAATGTCGTCTGCCTCAAATCCTTCTTTCTCGATTACAGGAATTCCAAAGGCCTCGACAATCTGTCGAATGGTAGGCAGTTGGGACAATAACTCGTCTGGCATTTTTTCTCGAGTGGCCTTGTATTCTTTGTACTGCTTGTGGCGAAACGTGGGCGCTGAAGTATCGAAAATACAGGCAATGTATTCTGGATTTTCGTCTCTCAGAATTTTAAGCAAGGTATTGGAAAATCCAAATGCACCGCTGGTGTTGATGCCTTTGGAATTCCGCAAAGGAGTCCGGATAAAAGCGAAATAAGAACGATAGGCAATCGCAGTGCCATCCAAAAGAAACAATCGTTTTTTATCTGAAATAGCCATTGGACTTCTTTAGTGTCACGTTATATTTTGGTGGAACCAAATGTTCAATATAATAAAAAACTTCTCTCGGAAAATGGCTACACCAGGCCCGGTAGGCCCCTCTCGGCAAAAGGCCTTTTGCGACCAGATTCTGATACCCCCGAATTTCGTCTGTGCCTTTGGGAATACGAATCGAAAATCCTCGAGGCAGTGGCCGATGATTTTTTCGAATGGGTGTGAGGAAAGAAGGGTTTAATGCAAGAAGCGAATCTTGAGACACATGAAATGCGTGAGCAATTTCCTCCAGCGACAATGAAATGGGCAAGACCAACGTGTCCCATACCAATGGTGGATCGGGTTTTACATCAGGGAAATACACACTGGCATGTTTGGCCACGTGCACTGCAGCCACGAACTCTGCATAAAAATTTTTGGAAGCAAATCCAAAATTCTCTCCATCATAATATTGAATGATTTTTTCTAAATCGCTCGTGCCCAATTTTTCCATGGCTTTTTTCACCGAAGCCAGTCCATGTTGATACGCAGTCAAAGCCAATGGCCACCGGCCTGTGGCCTCATAATTTTTCTTGAGCAAGCGAATCGCGGCTTCTGTGGAAAGAAACGGATCTTTTCGCTCATCGATTTCATCCGTAATGTGGAGAAAGAGCTTCCCAGTGGATCGGGCAAATTGCCACATGCCCACCGCACCGGCTTTGGATTTTGCTTCAATATTAAACGAAGATTCCACATGGGGCAGATAGGCCAATTCTTCAGGAAACCGATAATGCGATAACCTTTCCCGAATATAAGGCATGTATCTTCCGGAGCGAACAAGCCCTTCTTTAAAACTTTCCCTCAATCCGGTCTGGGTTCGAATGCGTTCTTTTGCCCTGCAGAATTCCTCTGGAGCAACAGAATCAGGGAAAAGGCCGCGGAGTTGAGAAAACAACGTGTCTGAGTTTAGAGAAGGCTCTTTGCAGAGCTTTTCTAACATTTTTTCAATGCGTTCTCTGGCCTTGGAGATTTTTTCTTTCCGCGCTTTTTCAGAAAGGGGTCGACCTTTTTCATCCTTGCACGAAATCACTGCATAAATCCGTAAAGGAGAGTCTTTATCGTGGATAATGACTTCGTCCTTCGAATACTGTGTAAAAAGTCGGATCCAAAATTCCACATTGGGTTTTAATTCCAGAGGCACAGGAAATGCGTCGCTTTGCTCTTGAGCGAAAATACCCACGCAAAATCCCAAAAGAAAAAGGATCCCAATTTTTGGAATAGGAAACGACTGGATCATGCTTCCAAATGTTCGATGTGCTGTGCAATGCGTTTTCTGCATTTTTCCAATCCAAGGATTTCTGCCACAGAGTGTAATTCTGGACCATGGAGATTCCCAGTGAACATGACCCGCACTGGCATCCAGAGCTCTTTTCCTTTGATCCCGGTTTCGGTCTGGATTTCTTTCATGATCTTTTTAAATATTTCTCCGTTCCATTGCGAAAGGGTGCTTGTTTTTTGAAAAAACAATTTCCCAATGGAAATGGCGGATTCGGTTCGAATGAGCTCTTTTGCTTCGTTGTTTTCAAATTCCACTGTGTCGTGAAAAAACCATTTTGCCTTTTCGCAGAATTGGCTCAATTTTTCGATTCCATTCTGAAGAAGTTTCACCAAGGGCAGCCAAACCTCTTCGGATGGAACCGGATAGTTGCATTTCTGCAAAAAAGGGACCAAACGGGCTGCCAATTCCGCAGGATCCAGTTTTCGGATGTACACGCCGTTCATCCAGTTGAGTTTTTCTGTATCAAACACTGCAGATGAATTTGAGACTCGAGAAAAATCAAAGTCTTGAATCAATTGTTCAATTGAAAGAATTTCTTCTCCAGACGCGGAAGACCAAGACAAAAGAGAAAGGAAATTGACCAGGGCCTCTGGTAAATATCCGAGAGCTCGGTATTGATCCACGGAAGTCGCACCGTGGCGTTTGGAAAGGCGTTCTCGATCCTTTCCCAAAATCATGGGGATATGGGCAAAACAGGGGCATTCCCATCCAAAGGCGCGATACAGAAGAATTTGCCTTGGCGTATTGGAAACGTGATCGTCGCCCCGAATGACATGGGTAATTTTCATGAGATGGTCATCCACGACACAGGCAAAGTTGTACATGGGCATGCCATCGGGCCGTACAATGACAAAATCACTGATTGTTTCATTCTGGAATACCACTTTCCCCTTGACCAAATCCTCAAACGCAGTTTCTCCAGGCGGAACCCGAAATCGAAATGCAGGTTTTCTGCCTTGATCTTCTAAGTGTTTCTTTTCCTGTTGGCTCAGATTCCTGCAATGGCCATCGTACACAGGCGATTCTCCTTTTTCAATGGCAGAAACACGCCGGGCGCGGAGTTCTTCCGGTGTACAATAACAGGGATACACTTGGCCCGAACGGATCAGCGCGTCGAGATGGGACTGATAGATTTCAAAACGTTCGGATTGACGGTAAGGTCCATAATCCCCTCCGACATCTGGCCCCTCGTCCCAGGTCAGTCCAAGCCATTGTAAATCCGAGAGAATGGACTGTTCGGATTCTCTTGTGGATCGCTTTTGATCTGTATCTTCAATGCGAAGGATAAATTTCCCCTGGGAATGCCTTGCAAAAATCCAATTCATCAATGCGGTTCGGGCATTGCCAATATGGAGATGTCCGGTTGGACTGGGTGCAAATCGTGTCCGTACTGAATCTCCCATTTTACTTTTTCTTCCTAAATTTTGTTTTAATCCCAATGAAACAGAGAATTCCTAAAATGCCAATCCCTACCAGGTACTGATAATGTTGCACAATCACCGCCCATTGTTTTCCAATTTGAATCCCACAGAAAATTAAAATGCCATTCCATACTGCACAACTCAAAAAGGCCAATCCCATGACTTTGTGGGCCTGCATTCTTCCGATTCCTGCACCCAATGCCACCACACTGCGAAATCCTGATAAAAAACGATTCAGACCAATGATCCAGTATCCGTAACGGCCATACCATGCCTCGACTTTTTCTAACTGCGCTTGAGAAAACCATTTCCTCCGGGGATTTTGGAAAATCCGTCTTCCCCATTTTAAACCCACCCAGTAACATACTCCAAATCCGGATGTACTTCCGAGCACAGTGGCAAGATACACTGGAAAAAACGACAGGATTTGTTTCCCTATCAAAAAAGCACCCAATACGACCATACTGTCTCCAGGAAATGGAGGGAAAATATTTTCAATGAAAGAGAAAGCAAACAATAGAACATAACTCCATTCTCCTTCACTTCCTTTCAACCATTGTTCAAATCCTGTCATGCCATCTCCGTCATTTTCTCCAGCAGGGCCACTGCATACACGACGATGGCCTCTCCTCGACCCACTGCGTCCATTTTTTCGTTGGTTTTGGCTTTTATTGACACATGTTGCAATGAGACACCAAGGCAAGGAGCCAAATTCTGGGCAATATGGAACTTATACGGAGAGAGCTTGGGAGACTCTGCCACTATTGTGACATCCACATGGGACACTTGAAAACCGGCATGTTGTATTTTTTTAACGACTTGGGAGAGCAGGTCCATGCTATTGGCATTTTTGTATTTAGGGTCTGTATCCGGAAAATGCTCGCCAATATCGCCAAGACCCATTGCGCCCAAAAGTGCATCTGCAATGGCATGACACACGACATCCCCATCGGAATGGCCCAAAAGTCCACGATCAAAAGGAATCCGCACGCCTCCCAAAATGAGAGGCCTGCCTTCCACAAGGGGATGGAGGTCATATCCAAATCCAACTTTCATGCTTTTTCCTTTTGGAGAAGCATTTCGACAAATTGCATATCGTATGCAGTGGTAATTTTGATGTTTTTCTCATCTCCCAAGACCACCCGGACTGGATGCCCCAAACGTTCTACCAACATGGCGTCGTCTGTGCCGTAAAATCCTTCTTCAAATGCTTTTCTGTATGCGGACAAAAGCAACTCTTTCTGAAACACCTGCGGTGTCTGCACTTGCCAAAATTCTTCTCGATCGATGGTTTCTTCAACCCATCCATTTTTACACCGTTTGAGGGTATTTCGAGAAGGAATTGCCAAAATCGCAGCTCCATGCTTATAACCTGCCTCTGTCACTTCATGGATTTTTTCAAGAGAAATCAATGGTCTTACTGCATCATGAATGAGAATCCATTTCGTGTGCGGAGAAAGGACTTCCAATGCTTTTGCCACAGAATCTTGACGTTCTATTCCTCCGGAGACAATATGAGCAATTTTTTTGAATTTCCATTCTTTTACCCAATTGGCCATTTGATTTTGCCATTCTGCATGGATTGCAATGACAATCTCTGAAATATCCGGAGAGTTCTCCAATTGGCGAAGGCTATAAAATAGAATCGGCCGATGATGGATCTCGAGAAACTGTTTCGGAATGGAACTGCCAAAACGGGTACCTTTTCCTCCTGCAGGAACAATGGCTGTCACATAAAAGTCAGAAAATCCCATACCATTTCCTTATAAAATCAGCATGGCGTCTCCATAAGAATAAAATCGATATTTGTCCCGAATGGCTTTTCGATAGGCCTTGAGCACAAAATCTTTTCCCCCAAACGCACACACCAAAAATAAAAGCGTAGAACCTGGCATATGAAAATTGGTTAAAAGCGCGTGAGGCACTTTGAATTCATAAGGCGGATAAATAAACTTGTCTGTCCACCCTTTTTGCGCTTTCACGTGGCCTTCGGAAAGGGCCGCGGATTCAAGCGCACGAACCACGGTAGTTCCGACTGCAATGATGCGTCCTCCTGAATCTACGGTCCGGTTGATTTGGGCTGCACTTTGCTCCGAGATCTCGTAATATTCGGAATCCATTTTGTGTCGGGTAATGTCTTCCACCAAGACAGGCCGAAATGTGCCCAACCCCACGTGGAGCAATACAGGCACAATCTGGACACCCATGGCTTCAATGGTTTTTACAATTTTTTTGTTAAAGTGAAGGGCTGCAGTGCTTGCAGCCACGGCCCCTTCTTTCTTGGCAAAAATGGATTGATATCGTTCTTTGTCTATGGATTCTGGTTCTCTTTTGATATAAGGGGGCAAAGGAATCCTCCCTACTTTTCTGACCACATCAATAAAATCTCCGTTGTGATAAAATCGAATCACCCTTCCTCCGGAGATGGTATTGTCCACCACTTCTCCTGTACAATTGGCACCAACGTAAATCTTATTCCCCACACGAACTTTTCGAGCGGGTTTTACCAAAACCTCCCACAAATCTTTTTCCAGCTCACGAAGAAGAAAGATCTCCACCTCTGCATTGGTTTTATCCTTCACGCCAACCAGACGGGCGGGGAATACTTTCGTTTCATTCACCACCACACAATCCCCTTTTTTCAGATAAGAAGGAAAATCTTTGAATTCTCGATCTTCTATTTCTTGGGTATCCCGATGAAGCACCATGAGACGGGAATTCCCCCTTTTGGCAGGAGGATATTGGGCAATGAGTTTTTCTGGAACCGTAAATTTAAAGTCTGATAATTTCATACATGGGCTCCTTTTTGAGACTCTCTTGAACGATCCATCTCAAAACGAGAGAGCAATTAAAACAATGTCTGTTGAGATGAAGAAGAACCCCGCTGGGAAAGTCCCAATGTACGGTAGGCGAGCTCGGTTGCCTCCCGTCCTCGGGGTGTCCGTTTGATAAATCCTTCCTTGATTAAATAAGGTTCATAGATTTCCTCGATGGTTCCACTTTCTTCTCCCACTGCGACACCCAATGTATGGAGTCCAACTGGCCCTCCTCCAAATTTTTCCACAATGACAGTGAGAATCCGCTTGTCCATTTCATCCAGACCGTAACGGTCCACATCAAGCCGTTCCAAAGAAGAAATCGCAATGGCATGGGTGATCCGGCCATCTCCTTCGACCTGGGCAAAATCCCGAATCCGACGAAGCAATCGGTTGGCAATTCGAGGAGTGCCTCGAGAACGCAGGGCAATTTCATGAATTGCATTTGGCTCCACTTCTACATTGAGCAATTTGGCAGACCGGACCAAAATCGCTTCGAGTTCCTCGGGTCGATAATAATCCAGCCGGCTAATGACGCCAAATCGAGAACGAAGAGGAGACGTGAGAAGACCTGCCCGCGTGGTCGCACCAATCAAGGTAAAATGGGGAAGATTGAGGCTGATGCTTCTCGCATGGGGACCGTGATCAATGACAATATCCAGACGGAAATTTTCCATTGCAGGATAGAGGTATTCTTCCACCACCGTATTGAGTCTGTGAATTTCGTCAATGAATAATACATCACGGGGCCGAAGATGGGTCAAAATCCCTGCCAAATCTCCTGGTTTTTCAAGCGCGGGTCCTGTAGTGGTTTTGATTTCCACACCCAACTCATGGCTTATAATGTATGCCAAAGTCGTCTTCCCCAGTCCGGGGGGGCCATGGAACAATACATGGTCTAAGGCTTCGCCACGGGCATTGGCTGCCTGGATAAATACCTTGAGATTCGAAACAATTTTTTCCTGGCCCACAAATTCAGAAAACGTCTTGGGTCTCAGGCTTTGATCAAAAGCCCGTTCTTCTTGAAATACAGTTGGATCTGTAATACGTTGACGATCCATTGTTTAAATCTCCCGCAAAGCCCGTCGAAGCACTTCTTCCACAGAAAGGCCAGATTCCTGGCGAAGGACTTTTTCCACCACTGCCTGGGCTTGAGCCCTTTTATAGCCCAAAGACATTAAAGCCAGAACCGACTCTTCTTGAAGCGATGGCCGGACGCCTACTTCCACAGGTTTTGAAATTTTCCCCCGAAGTTCAAGAATCAAACGTTCTGCGGTTTTTTTGCCGATTCCAGGAACCCGAAGCAAGGTCTCGATTTCTTGATTTTGTATGGCGCGCTCAAAATCTTCGACAGAAATGCCCGAAAGAATGCCTTGGGCCAATTTGGGCCCAATGCCAGAAACAGAAATCAGTAAAAGAAAGAGCGTTTTTTCTCTTTCTGTGGCAAAACCAAAAAGTTGGATCCCCTCCTCTCTGACATGGAGATGGGTATGGATTTTGATTTCTTCTCCCACTTCTCCGATGGCTTCATACGTGGAAACAGGAATGGAAATGTGCCAACCCAGTCCTTGCGTTTCGACCACAATCCAAGTCGGTGTTTTTTTGACCAATTGACCTTGAATATATGCAATCATCATAATGAAATATCAATGGCTATTTCGGAAACTGTGGCACAATGCGACTGCCAACGCATCTGCTGCATCCTCGGTCAAACTTTTTGGATCGAGCGAAAGGATTTGAGAAACCATCCATTGCACTTGAGATTTGGAAGCACTGCCGTTTCCCACAATGGCTTGTTTGATTTCTCTCGGCGCATATTCAAACACCTGAATTGAATGTTCCACCACAGCCAAAAGAATCACTCCACGCGCATGGCCCAAACGCAAGGTGGTTTTTGCATTATTGGTCACATACGTTTCTTCAATGACCACTGCCTCGGGACAAAACCGCTGGATGAGTTGCTCCACTGTCTCATGGATTGTCTTTAAACGTATTGCAAACTCGGACGAGGGTGGAATTTGGATTTGTCCGCATTCCACAACCATATACCGGTCATTCTGGGCTTCAATCAGGCCATATCCCATTCGTTGTATCCCGGGATCAATGCCCAGAACCCGCATGGAAATTCTATCCTTCCAGTTCCTTCAAATCCATATCGAAATTGGAATACACGTGCTGTACATCGTCCAGATCTTCCAGTGCTTCCATCATCTTAACCACTTGTTCAGCCGTTTTCCCTTCCACCCGTACCGGGGTTTTGGCAAGATAAGTCACTTCTGAAGAGAGAATCGGAATTTGTTGGCTGTCCAGAACTTCTTTGATTTTGGGCAATTGGCCAGGATCGCACACAATTTCATAGGCATCGGATTCCGTTGTCATATCCTCTGCACCTGCCTCCAAAACCAACTCGAGCAGCCGGTCTTCGCTACAATCTTGACGATTGACCACAATCAATCCCTTGTTTTCGAACATCCATGAGACACATCCTGTTTCGCCTAAATTCCCTCCGTATTTTGTAAATATATGCCGAACGTCTGAAGTGGTTCGATTGGGATTGTCTGTGAGCGTTTCCACCATCACTGCCACTCCCCCTGGACCATATCCTTCATAGGTTTTTTGCACATACGTGGCACCAGGAAGCTCTCCAGTGCCCTTTTTAATGGCGCGTTCAATATTGGCCAAAGGCATATTCGCGGCCTTTGCTGCCATGACCGCAGCTCGCAATCGGGGATTGGCCTCTTCGTCTCCACCTCCCTGACGAGCAGCGGTCGTAATTTCTCGAATTAATTTGGTGAAGAGTTTTCCTCGCTCTGCATCGGCTTTGGCTTTTTTGCGTTTAATCGTACTCCATTTTGAATGACCAGACATACATCCCTCTTTTCTTCTTCTAAAACATAAGCGTTTTTCGATCCTGAAACGCTATGGGGTTTCTTTCGTGGTTTTATTGATCGTCGAAGGCACAATCCACGCATCTGGAAATCCGTTCTGTTTTGCCTCTTCAAGAATTTCCTTGGCCTCTTCTCGGGTTGTACAATCACCCACACGCACTTTATAAAGAGGAGGCTCAAAAATCAAATACACCGGATGGGACAATTTCAACATCGCATTTTTTTTGATTTCCCGAGCCTGCTCTTCTTCCTTTGTTGCCACCAGTTGGACTCGATATCCTTGTACGACTTCTTCTCTTGAGACTTCAGACTTGGGCACTGCAATTCGGTTTTCTTTTGAAGAAGGACCTGATTTCACCGAAGGAAGAATCCATACATCATCATCATTTAACGTAAGAGGGTCAAAATCTTCTCGATACGTTTCGGTTGTTGTCTTTGATTTGGATTTTGAAGAAGATGCTTCTTTTTTCCATCCAAATTGGGATAGAGAACAACCCATGAAGAGAAGTACAACACAACCCCAGACGACCATCATGTTTTTCATGAGTGAACTCCTTTTGTTTCTAAATTTACAAAAAAAATGTTCTGTTTTCAAGTCAAGAAACAGATTGACAATGCCAATTTTTGTTTTATATTTCTATATCCTGTACAACATCAAATCAATTAAAGGAGGTGGAATCGGCCTAAAAAATCAAAGAAAGTCGTTTGTTCATGTTAAAACCAAAAAGGGAGGAATGTATGATCCGTTGGCGTTACATCGGTATCATGGCTGTATGGATGGCTTTGTTCGGAGTTTTACTTTTTGCCAGCAATGGCACCCAAATTGGGACCGTCGGCGCAAAGCCTACTGCCATGGGAAGCGCATTTCGAGGTCTTGCAGACGACTGGAGCGCTGTATTTTATAATCCGGCTGGCCTCACCCAGATCCAAAAAGGGACAATTGGGCTGTCCAATGGGCTCATCAGTCCGCGTGGCAATTTCACTCCTTATCCCTACCCGACTTTGCCTTTTACTGGGATGTACACCGATTCTCGAGAACTCACTCCAAAGGATTTTAATGTGCCTGCGTTGGGCATTTTTAAAACCCAGGGCAAATGGACTGCAGGTCTGGGGGTGTACGCACCTTTTGGATTGGGCACAGAATGGGATTTGTATTTTGTCCCTGAGGGCTACGGAAATCCAAAGGCCATTTCCAAGAAAAAAGAAAGCTATAGCGATCATCAGGTCATTGCAGTGCAACCCACGGTAGCGTATCAATTGACCGAAAAAATTTCAGTAGGTCTTGGGCTAAGCTACATTTGGGGGAAGATGACCATTGATCAAATCGCATTGCCCGTAAATCCATTGGTGGGTATTCTTGCCAATCCCAATTATGCCCCACTTGCCGCGGTGTTGGGGCCACTTTCTCCAGATCAAACCCGACTCATTGTGGAAAACAATCTTGAAGGAGACGGCTACGCGTACGGCGCGAATGTGGGCGTGAAATGGGACATTTCAAAAATGCTCTCGCTGGGTGTTTCTGGCCGATTTTTTACAGATCTCAAGCTCAAAGGCAAAATGATTCAGACCGTGGCATTCCCAGGGGATCCTGTGAAACTGGCCACTGTGAATGCAATTCCAGACGCTGTATTGGGAGGACCAGCCCAAAAACAGCAACTCCTTGCGCTTTTTTCGGGTCAAAACAGCCGGCAAATTTATGACGCGGAAGTCGAAGCAGATCTTCCCTTGCCATGGACAGTGGGTGCAGGCATTGCAGTCAAACCCATTTCTAACCTCACCATTACTGCAGATGCATCGTTGACCCATTGGGCCGCATGGGATTCCATTGAGGTGAAGCTCAGTTCCGGTGATACCCAGACCATGAAAGAAGAATGGGAAAATACCCTGGAATTGGGCCTGGGCGTGGAATGGAAAGCCCTTCAAATGGGGAATAAATCCTTATTCTTGAGGGCAGGTGGATATACCGTGCCGACACCGGTTCCGGACAAAACCATTACTCCAACCATCCTGGATCCAAACAAGCGTACTGTACTGACGGGTGGGATTGGCATTCGCGTCGGAAAAGTCCAATTGGACATTGCTTATGAAAGGGTGATGTTTGCCGATAAAGACGTGAGCGTTTCTGCTTATGTATTTGATCCCAGTACCTATGTGGCAGAAAATTATCCTGGAAAATACGAATTCAATGCCTCGGTCATTACCGGTGCTTTGACCATTGATTTGTGATTTTTTTTCTTTAATCATAAAAAGCCAGGGCATATGTCCTGGCTTTTTTATATATTTGTCAATATTTTCTTGAAACAAATATAAAATGCGAAGAATTGGCTAAGGAGTGCCAGTGTCAAAATAAAATCTGACATGCTTTTTAAAATTTTGTATATTTAAGAGGACTTTGGCAAATTTAAAAAAATGGTCACCCTGAACTTGTTTTCAGGGTCTCATCCAAGAGAAGATAGATGCTGAAACAAGTTCAGCATGACTTTCATTTACGGAATTTGCCAAAGTCGAGATTGAATACAAAATTAGATAAAGAACAAAAAGCGATTCCGTATGCTGGAACATCTTGCAAAAGAAAAAATAATTGATTATTCTATGACATCATTTATACCTGGAGCGATATAGAATGACTGAAAACGTCTACATCACTCTCAAAGAACGTGGATTTATCTATCAAACCACGGACGACACCGCACTGGAGGCCTTGCTCGGCAGAGAAAAAGTGACCTGCTACATTGGTTTTGATGCCACTGCAGATTCTCTCCACATTGGCAGTTTGGTTCCCATCATGGCATTGGTCCACATGCAGAAAGCAGGACACCGACCCATTGTGCTTTTGGGAGGCGGGACCACCATGGTGGGCGATCCCAGTGGAAAAACAGAAATGAGACAAATGCTTTCTCCTGAGCAAATTCAACTTTACGGAGAAAAAATTAAAGCCCAATTTTCCCGGTATCTTGATTTTTCCAATGGAAAAGCGCTCCTTCTCAATAATGCAGAATGGCTTTTGCCCTTGAATTATATTGAATTTTTGCGCGATGTGGGTGTGCATTTCAGTGTCAATCGGATGCTTTCCACAGAAAGTGTGAAAAGGCGGCTTGAAACTGGTCTTTCCTTTATTGAATTTAATTACATGCTGCTTCAGGCGTACGATTTTTATGTGTTGGCCCGAGATTATCACTGCATTTTACAAATGGGTGGCCAGGATCAATGGGGAAATATCGTCATGGGTTCTGATCTCACCCGTCGAAAATTGAATTTGCAAGTCTATGGAATGACTTTTCCATTGATTACCACTGCCTCGGGAGAGAAATTTGGCAAAACCGCAGGGAATGCCATCTGGCTGGATGCCAAGAAAACTCCGGTAGTGGATTTTTACCAATATTTTCGGAATGTAGATGATCGGGATGTGGAGAAGTATTTGGGGCTCTTCACTTTACTTCCCATGGAAGAAGTGCGTCGATTACCTAAAGAAAATATCAACCGAGCCAAAGAAATTTTAGCGTATGAAGTGACCAAACTCTGTCATGGAAAAGAATCTGCAGAGTTGGCTTATCAAAGCATGGTTTCTCAATTTGGACCTGCAGATCCAGAAAAGCGGATTCAGACTTCTTCAGACATTCCAGAGCCAAAAGAAGCGGTTTTGCCTACAGTCCGAATTTCCCCAAAACGCTTTGACGAAAAAGTGTGGGTTGTGTCCCTTTTCGTGGAAGCAGGACTTTGTTCCTCACGTGGAGAAGCCAGGCGGTTGATTCAGCAAGGGGGAGCGTATCTCAATGGAGAACCTGTAAAAGATCCCAATCTTGAACTTTCTGCGGAGATTTTGAGGAAGCAAGGTGTCGTTCTTTCTGCAGGGAAAAAGCGTCATAAGCGTGTGGTCATGGAATGATCCATGGACTTCCTTTATACTATAGACAAAACGATTTTTTATTTTTTTAACCGCACTCTTGCCAATCCGCTCTTTGATTGGCTCATGCCTTGGGTTACTGAGGAATCCCATTGGTACATTCCCATTGGGCTGGTTTGGATTTCTCTTTTGGTCTGGGGAGGCCGAAAAGGCCGAATCACTGCAGTCTTGGTCGTGCTGATTTTGCTCGTGACAGATCAAACCGTCAATTTTTTAATTAAGCCCTGGGTACATCGGATCAGGCCCTGTTTTGTGCTTGAAAATGTGCGATTGCTGATTCGTCAACCCCATTCCCATTCGTTTCCTTCTTCCCATGCAGCGAATATTTCTGCCATGGCTTTTCTTTTTTCTGTGCAATATCGAAAATATTGGATGTATTTTGCTGGTTTTGCTCTTTTGGTTTCGCTCTCTCGGATTTTCGTGGGGGTGCATTACCCTTCGGATGTCGCGGCAGGTATTCTGATTGGTGTTTTTCTTGCTGGTACTGTGATGTGGAGTGTTTCTAAGTTTTATAAAATATTTTATGGGAAAAGGCAAAAGGGAAACCGAGAACATGAAAAAACAAATTCACCAAACCGTCATTGAACTGAGAGAGGGCGATATTACCACCATGGCAGTGGATGCCATTGTGAACGCGGCCAATTCTCAGCTTCTCCATGGTGGCGGTGTTGCAGGTGCAATTGTCAAAAAAGGGGGAGAGGTGATTCAGGAGGAAAGTCGGGTCTGGGTGAAGGCCCGAGGTCCTGTGCCTACAGGGTCGTGTGCCATTACCAGTGCGGGCAAACTTCCTGCAAGGTACGTGATTCATGCAGTGGGGCCCCGCATGGGAGAAGGGGAAGAAGATGAAAAACTTCGCCGAGCCACTCTTTCTGTTCTTGAAATGGCAGAGAAACACCATTTGAGCTCTATTGCATTTCCTGCCATCAGTACAGGGATTTTTGGCTATCCCATGGACCGGTGCGCCAAAGTCATGCTTTCCACGGTCCTAGAATATGTCAAGCGCTCCACTGCCCTTCGGCTGATTGTGTTTTGCCTTTACGACCATTCTGCACTGGAAGTGTTTGAGAAGACTTTTCTAGAATTGCTTCAGGCAGAAAAACCATGAAACCAGTGCGCCACTATCGGGTCATTCCTTCAGGGGATTCTGAAAAAGGTTCTACTGTTCAATGCTTTACCTGTGCCCACCGATGCACCATTCCTTCAGGAAAACGGGGAATATGTGGCGTGATGGAAAATCGAGACGGCGTGCTGTACAGTCTTGTTTATGGGAAAGTCATTGCGCTTCATATAGATCCCATTGAAAAAAAACCTCTTTTTCATTTTTATCCGGGTGCTTCCGCGTTGTCATTGGCCACGGTGGGTTGTAATTTCCGCTGCCTCAATTGCCAAAATGCAGATATTTCGCAGATGCCAAGAGACCACCATCGCATTGAAGGAGAGGAGATTGCTCCGGAGCAGATTGTGGAAGCGGCCCAGAAAGCCCATTGTGCGATTCTTTCCTATACATATACAGAACCTGCAATCTATTTGGATTATGCCTATGATATTTGTGTTCTTGCAGAACAAGCTGGCCTGAAAAATACATTTGTTACCAATGGATATTTTTCCGAAGAATCGGTTCGGTGGATTGCCCCTTTGCTTCACGGAGCCAATATTGACTTGAAGTCGTTTCGTGACGAGACGTATCGTCGGATTTGCGGTGCCCGATTAGACCCTGTGCTTGAAACCATTCGATTAATGAAAAATTTCGGCATTTGGGTGGAAGTGACCACTTTGGTGATCCCAGGGATCAATGATTCTGAAGAGGAGCTTCGAGACATTGCTCGCTTTCTTTATTCTGTGGATCCGGGAATGCCTTGGCATGTCACGCGATTTTATCCCCACTATCGGATGCTGGATCGACCGCCAACTCCAGTGGAAACCCTCCGTCGAGCCCGGGAAATTGGTCTGGAACAAGGGTTAAAATTTGTGTATACCGGAAATATTCCCGGAGAGGAAGGTGAAAATACATTTTGCCCGCAGTGTAAAACCCTTCTCGTCGAACGGTGGGGATTTCAAATTCGAAAATATCGCATTCAGAACAACGCATGTGAAGTTTGTGGAACCCGGATTGAGGGAGTATGGCGAGAAAAATTTTAAAAGGGAAGGTCTATGAACCTGGGGCAAAAGAAGAAGGTTTTGGCCAGGGTATTTTTGTGGCCTTTGGGAATTTAAATGCTATAGGAAATATCCATGAAGAAACATGGAACGCTTTTCGGCCTGGAACATTTCGTATTGGGACAGTAAGGACACTGCTCAGCAGATTTTCAATTATACACAGGCAGGTCCATCAAAAGGCCTTGGAGGATGTTTGGATGTGACTGCAGAAGTGAAAGAAAATACCCACATTTTATTTTGGCAGGAATTAACGCTCATCCGAGGGGTTCAATATCAATTCCCTGGAGCTTTTGCAGAGATTGGAGGCACGATTTCCAATTTTTGGTGTGAGATTCTTCTTGGTCCAGGACTGGATTATAAAGAACCCATTTGGGTCGGTTTTCATCCCTGGGATGGGACACTGCCTGGGATTGACAGTACGTTTCAGGAGAATTATCGCAAAGGTCCGGGATCTGTGTCTACAGCACAGGGAGAAATCGGCCAAACCTTCACCGTGTATTCTTCTCTCAATGTCTGGCTTTGGACAGGCGGAGTTCCCAGAACTTTTGAAGGGGTGATGGATGCATTGATTCTGCCACGTCAATTGTGTTTTCTTTCAACAAAAAATTCAATGTGCAGATTGAACTTTATAAATACAAAACGAAAATGGGTGAGTCCTTTGGGGGATCAAAAATATGCGCGAGGCAATGACCGAGTGCAGTGGATAGGACCAATGCCCGTCATCCAGAAGTCTCTGCACGCATTTATTTTGGTCCCATGCAAATCGGAAATGAAATACAAACCCGACGCATGGTTTTTCTGAATTAAATAATTTTTTTGGAGGGAATATGTCATTTAAAAAACATTTTTCTCCCTGGGTTCTATTTATTCTTTTGTTGACATTGGGGAATCCTTTGGAGAATTTTTCTGCGCAATTGGATTATTATTTGGATTACGCTCGGTTCATGGGCAATGCAGATTTCCAATTTGTGGAACTGTATTTGGAAATCCCTCGAACGCATTTTCAGTACGAGTCCATTGGGGATCGCTATCGAGCCCGAGTGCAATTTACCATTGAAGTGTTTGCCCACGATTCCTTGGTTCTTTCCCAATCGTGGCAAAGCCAAGACGTGGTGGATTCTCTTGGCACGATTCAGCAAGGCCAACTTTTTCAGGAAGTCTATAGCATGTATTTACGGCCAGGGTCGTATCGGATTTTGACTCAGGTGACCGATCTGGTGGCTCAGCGAAAAATGGAAAAGACATTGGATATGACCGTTTTTTTACCCGATTCTAAAAGATTAACACTTAGTGATATTCAATTGGCTTCCTCCATTGCCCGGGACACTGTGCAAAGCCGATTTGTGAAAAATGGATACCGAATCCTCCCCAATGCCAGTGGGATCTATGGGACATCCCTTCCTGTGGTGTACTATTATGCTGAGATTTACAATCTTTCTCCCCTTCTTCCCCAGAGGGATTCCACCTATACCGTTCAGGTGCAATTGGTGGATGCCACTGGAAAAGTGATAAAACAGGGTTCTGCCAAATCCGGTATTCGAGTGGCTTCTGCATTGGTGGAAGTGGGCAGTTTTTATGCCGGTTCTTTACCCACAGGACCATATCGGTTTCAACTTTTTGTCATCGACAATGCAGTCAAAGACACCGTGGGCATGGAAAAACCGTTTTATGTGTATCGGATTCAGGATCTGGGCAAATCTGCACAAAAAGAAACTGCACAAGATTATTCAGAAGATGCAGAATATTTGCTCATGGATGAAAAAACATTGGATCTCCATTTCCAATATGCCCGTTACATTGCGACCCGGGCAGAAGAAAAAGCCTATCAAAAGCTCAATGTGGAAGGCAAACGAACGTATCTTAAAAATTTTTGGAAGAAAAGAGATTCTGATCCTTCGACTCCACAAAATGAATTTAAAGAAGAATATTACAATCGCATTCGATTGGCCAATCAGCGATTTTCGACCCCATCGCGAGAAGGTTGGAAAACAGATCGCGGTCGTGTATTGATTTTATATGGACAGCCAGACGATACCCAGAGAACCCCATTTGGTTCAGGGACAAAGCCTTATGAGATCTGGATTTATCACAAAGTCGAAGGCGGAGTAGAATTCATTTTTATCGATGAATCCGGATATGGAGACTATAAATTGGTTCATTCTACTGCCATTAATGAAATCCATGATGAACAATGGGAGAGTCGATTGCAATGAGAATCCAAGCCAAGAAAATTTTTGGATGGATTTTGAGTGTTTGGCTTCCCTTGGAAGGGTTTTCACAAAGTTTTCTCTTGCATCGTCAGGCATTTCGATTGGAACGCTGGACATTTTATCAAGGGGATATTCCTTCTGCAGAAAGTCCTTCCCTTTCTCCATTGGAAGGCTGGACCCAGGTGACAGTGCCTCATACTTGGAATGCCAAGGACGTATTGACTTTGGGAGATCGCTCTTATCAAGGCATTGGATGGTATCGGACCCGTTTTTCTCTTCCCAAAGAGAATTGGGGGAAACGCACTTTTGTTCGATTCGAAGGCGTTTGTTTGATTGCGGATGTATTTCTCAATGGAATCTACCTTGGAACGCACCGGGGTGGGTATTCTGCATTTTGCTTTGAAGTCACTCCCTATGTCATCTATGACGGAGAAAATGTTCTCTGTGTCAAAGTGGACAATTCCATGCATCCTGATGTGGCACCATCTGGCGCGTATCTCTATCCTTTGTTTGGCGGAATCTATCGACCCGTGACTGTATTTTCCACTTCAGATTTATGTATTTCTCCTTTGGATGATGCTTCGAGTGGTGTGACTGTCCGACCCCTTTGGGTCTCCAAAGAAAAAGCAGAAATTGCGATTGAGTCATTGCTCGATTATCAATATGAACCCCAGTTGGAGACCTCTCTTTCTAAATTTCATCCTTCCAAGGGAAGAAAGGGTCAAGGATTACGGGGTGAATATTTTTCCAATTCCGAATTCAAAGGAAAACCCAAACACGTGCGAGTGGACAAAGCCATTGCATTCGATTACGGCCGAAAAGGTCCTTTCGCTGACATGGAGGGAGATTCATTTTCTGTTCGATGGACTGGAGAATTTATTCCTCAAAAGGGAGGGAAGTATCGTTTTGTTTTAAAGAGCGATGATGGGTCTCGGCTTTATCTCAACGGCCGTCTGGTCATTGAGCATTGGGGAATGCACGCAGTGAGTGAACGGGATTGTGAGGTTGAATTAGAAGCCCAAAAGCCTGTGTCTATTCGGATTGAGTACAATGAAATTGGAGGAGATGCAGTGGTGATTTTCGGGTGGAAATTTTTGGATGAATCTCTCCAAAAAGCCAATGCAGTGCTCCAGACTGCCATTGTGGATCAGGAAGGAAAAGTCGTTGCGGAAAAAGAAAATCCTCTGCAATTGAAAAATCGAACAGATTCCCTCTGCGTTCAGCGGTTCACTCTGGCTTCTCCCCATTTGTGGGATGGGAAAAAAGACCCCTATTTGTACCGGGTAAAGGTTCAGATAAAGGATTCCCAAGGCCGTCTTTTGGATCAAGTCGAAGAACCGTTTGGCCTGCGGTTTTACTGGGTGGATAAAGACAGTGGCCTGATTTTAAATGGCAGGTCTTATCCGTTGTATGGCGTTTCTCGACATCAAGAATGGGAAGGATTGGGTTCTGCGCTTTCAGATGCACATCACGAAGCAGATGTGGAAGCCATCTTAGAACTCGGAGCCACCGGGGTCCGATTGGCGCATTACCCGCAGGCAGAGAAAATGTATGCATTATGCGATGAAAAGGGCCTTGTGGTATGGGCTGAAATTCCCAATACACCCGCGTATCGAGCAACTCCCCAGTATCTCGAAAATTGCAAACGCCAGCTCACTGAACTCATCAAACAAAACATCAACCATCCTTCGATTTTTTTCTGGGGACTTTACAATGAAGTGGATATCCCACCAGAAGATTTAAAAGTCCTCCAGGAAACAGCCAAAACATTGGATCCATCTCGGTTGACCACCCAGGCGGATAATACCCAAGTCAGTGCTCGGCATTTTGTCACGGATGTGGCTGCTTGGAATTGGTATTATGGATGGTATTATGGAGATTTTGGCCAATACAGGGCCTGGTTTGATGCGCTTCACGAAAAATATCCTTCTTTACTGGCAGGATTGAGCGAATATGGAGCAGGGGGATGCATTTCCCAGCAACAGGAAAATCCGCAAAGGCCAGATGCCCATCAAGGTCGATTTTTTCCAGAGCAATACCAGCGGTTGTATCACGAAAAAGTGTGGGCTGAAATCAAAGATCGAAAGGACATTTGGTGCAAGTTTATCTGGAATTTGGCAGATTTTAGCTGGACCACAGTGAGACGGGGCGACCGAGATTTTATCAATCACAAGGGGTTGATGGCCCACACTCATCAAATCAGAAAAGATGCATTTTATTTTTACAAAGCCAATTGGTCTACCGAGCCTGTTTTGTATATTACCAGCAGACGAAATGTTATCCGAAAAGAGAAAGAGGTTCGAGTGGAAGTCTATACCAATCTCGATCGGGTGGCTTTGTATGTGAATGGAGAATTCGTTTCTGAAAAGCCCATGACTTCTGAGATTCATAAAATCACCTGGGAAAATGTTCCTTTGGCTCCAGGAAGAAACAAGATCAGTGTCATTGGGCATCAAAATGGAAAAGTCTACACCGATGCATGCGAATGGATTTTGGTGGAGTAAAATTAAAATAATGAACCCTTTCAAACTCAAGGGAGAGCCATGAAACAAAAAAAGATTTTTTTGATTTTTATTTTGTTTTTGTCTCTTTCTGCATTTGGTAAAATCAGTAACCTGGATTCCACAGTGATTATTACGGGTCAGGCGATTCAACCCCCAGGCCCAGAATGGATTCCTCAGGCAGTCTTTTATCAAATCTATCCTCAATCTTTTTACGATACCGATGGAGACGGCATTGGCGATTTGCAGGGGATTATTGAAAAACTCCCTTATGTCCAATGGCTGGGTGTCGATGGGATCTGGATAAATCCATTTTTTCAATCTCCGTTTTGCGATGGAGGATATGACATCTCGGACTATTATCAGGTCGCTCCACGGTATGGCACCAATGACCATGCCAAGCGTCTTTTTGAAAAGGCCCATGAATTGGGTTTAAGAATTTTGTTTGATTTTGTGGCGAGTTACACTTCGATCGAACATCCCTGGTTTCAAGCTTCTGCTCGGCAAGAGAAAAATCCTTATTCCAATTGGTATATCTGGACAGAAAACATCTGGCTCAATCCGCCTGCACCGTATCAGGACCTTTTTATCAAAGGGTATGGAACACGCAATGGTCAATTCATGCGGAATTTTTACTGGTGCCAACCGGCTTTAAATTACGGTTTTCTTGATCCTCAGGAAAAATGGCAATTGCCTCCAGACCATCCGGATGTTTTGGCCATGCGGGAAGAGATGAAAAAAGTCATGCGTTTTTGGCTGGACATGGGTGCAGATGGATTTCGGGCAGACATGGCCGGTGCATTGGTGAAAAATACCCATATTTTAGAAAATCATCCACTTTATTCAAAGCGAGACGAACCCACCAAACAATTTTGGCGGGAAATTCGCGGTATTTTGGATCAACACTATCCTCAGGCGTTTATGATTGCAGAATGGTCTTATCCTGAATCGGCCTTGGATGGATGCTTTCATGCCGACTTTTTCCATTGGTTTTACGGATTTAATGATCTTTTTCAAAAAGAAAGCTGGCGTATTCTCAATGGCTATTCTGAAGGTCACAGTTTTTTTGATCGAGAAGGCCAGGGGAATATCACGACATTTTTGTCCCAATACATGGCTCAGTATCAAAAGACCAAAGGAAAAGGGTACATTTGTCTTCCGTTGGGAAATCACGACCTTTCTCGATTAAACATTCGAAGAAGTCCCAAAGAACTGGAAATGCTTTTTGCCTTTTCTTTTGCCATGCCAGGCATTCCTTTTATTTACTACGGCAATGAAATTGGCATGCGACAATTGTACGATTTGCCCCATGTGGAAGGCGCGTATCCACCCAGGGCAGGTGCTCGGACGCCCATGCAATGGTCTTCTGGAAAAAATTTAGGATTTTCTACTGCAGGCCCTTCTCAATTATATTTACCAGTGGATTCTTCTCCCGATGCACCGACTGTGGAGGCCCAGAAAAAAGATTCTCATTCTTTATTGAATCAAGTGCGTCGGCTCATTCATTTACGAAAAACCGAACCTGCGCTTTGTGCGTATGCTGAGTTTGTCCCAATCTATGCCAAAGAAAATACCTATCCTTTTATTTTTGCCCGGGCTTTGGGAAAAGACCTCGTTCTTGCCCTGTTCAATCCTGCGGATCGCCAAGAGACTGCTCAGTTTAAATTAAATGTGAAAGTGCATCGTTTCGAAAAACTGGTAGGGGATGCCATTTCTATTCAGCGTAATAATTTTGTGTATACGGTTCGGATGCCTGGAATTTCCTATGCAATTTACAAATGCAAATAAATTCCATGGAGGATTTATGAGAAAGTGGATAGGACTTTTTTTGTTTTTGAGTGTGCATTTATTGGCTATGCCCAAGTACAAAGATGCCTCTTTCTCAATCGAAGAGCGTCTCGAGGATTTGTTAAGTCGGATGACCTTAGAAGAAAAAGTGGCGCAATTGCAGGGCTATTTTTTGAGAGATTCTGTGAGTGTGGATTCTGAAGGCAATCTCATTGGGATAAAGGACACCACAGAAATTGATCATGGAGCAGGGACATTTTCTGCCCGAGGATTTTGGCGCGTTTTTCGTTCCCCTCGAGAACAAGTCCGATGGATCAATGCCATTCAAAAATATATGATCGAAAAGACCCGGTTAGGAATTCCGGTATTTGTTTTTGGAGAAGCACTTCACGGATTTATGGCCAATGGGGCGACGTCTTTTCCTCAGGCCATTGCCCTGGGATCCACTTGGGATACTGTTCTTGTCGAGCAGGTGTATACCGCGGCTGCACTGGAAGCGCGTTCCCGGGGGACCACGCAGGTGCTTTCTCCAGTATTGGATTTAGCCAGAGAACCCCGGTGGGGCAGGACAGAGGAATGTTTTGGAGAAGATCCCTATCTGGTTTCTCGCATGGGCATGGCCGCTGTATTTGGATTTCAAGGTCGAGGGAAAACCATTGACATGCATCACGTGGCTGCCACATTGAAACATTTTGCAGGACATGGCCAACCCGAGGGCGGTCGAAACATTGCGCCTGTGAATTATTCCGAACGAGAATTTCGAGAGACCCATCTCTATCCTTTTGAAGTGGCTGTCACCAAGGCCCACGCGCGTTCGCTCATGGCCTCTTACAATGAATGGGATGGGATTCCCAATCATGTAAATAAAAAGCTTCTCACCGATATCCTTCGGGGTGAGTGGGGATTGAATGGATTTGTCATGAGCGATGGCGGTGGCATGGATGTGACGTATGAAGTGCATCGGGCAGCAAAAGACGTCACTGAATCTGGAGTGCTTTCCATTGAAGCAGGATTGGATTATGATCTTTCCAGTCGAGGATGTTTCCGGAATTTGGTAGAGGAGGTTCGAAAGGGAAGGGTTTCTGAGGAAGCCATTGACCGAGCGGTCCGGGGGATATTGCGGGTGAAATTTGAATGTGGATTGTTTGACCATCCTTATGTCGATGCGGATTTTATGGAAAAAGTGACACGATGCGAAGCCCATCGGGCCCTTGCCTTAAAGGCGGCGCATGAGGCCATGGTGCTTTTAAAAAACGAAAATGCCACTTTGCCTTTTGATTCGACTCGTATCCGAACGTTGGCTGTCATTGGTCCCAATGCCGTGGGTATTCATTTGGGCGGTTATTCCCCAGTCCCCATGGAAGGCATCGATGTATTGACAGGCCTCAAAGAATTTGCCAAAGGAAAATTTCAGGTCCTTTATGCAGAAGGTTGTAAATTGACTTTAAATAAAGAATGGCATTGGAGGGTAAATGAAAATCCGATTTTAAGTACTCCAGAACAAGATGCCCGTCTCATCCGAGAGGCGATCAAAATCGCTAAAAAAAGTGATGCAGTGGTATTGGTATTGGGCGAAAATGAATTGATCTGTCGGGAAGCCTGGAGTGAAGCGCACTTGGGAGATCGGGAGGATTTGGGCCTTGTAGGCCAACAGGAAGCATTGGCCGATGCGATTTTAAAACTCAAAAAGCCCACGGTTGTCCTTCTTTTCAATGGGCGTCCTCTGGCCATTCCTCGATTGGTTGAAAAAGCCCCTGCCCTGATTGAATGTTGGTATTTAGGCCAAGAAACTGGAAGAGCTGTTGCAGATGTGCTTTTTGGAAAAGTCAATCCTTCTGGAAAACTCACGGTGACCATCCCGCGGTCTGTAGGTCAATTGCCATGTTATTACAATCACAAAGGCTCTCGATTTCGAGAATATGTTCTGGCAGATTCAAAGCCCCTTTTCCCCTTTGGTTTTGGGTTGAGTTACACTCCATTTGAATACGCCAATCTCAAAATAAAACCCCAAAGGATTTCTCTTACAGACACTGCGGAAGTGAGTGTAGAGATTCGAAATAGTGGTACCCGAGCTGGGGACGAAATTGTCCAATTGTACATCCACGCTTTGTATAGTCTTCCTACCCGGCCTGTCAAAGAATTAAAAGATTTCGCTCGGATTTCTCTTCAACCTGGAGAAACAAAAACCGTGCGTTTTCGTTTAACTCCAGACAAGCTGGCCATTTTCGGAATGGACATGAAACGGTTTGTCCCGAAAGGCGAATATGAAATCATGGTAGGGAAAAATTCTGTCGAGGTACTTACCGATACCCTGCGGGTGGAGTGATTCTATTGAATGTATTTAAAACGTTGTCAATTTTTTAATTTTCAAGAGAGGTTTCACATCCTGGTGAAAAAACATGATGCTTTAAACATGATGCTTCTCAATATCTCAATAAACAAAGAAAAGGAATTGCTCTCCCGAAATAATGGAAAATGTGTTGATCCTTTTGGGTTGGCTTACGGAAGGGAAATGGATTGACTTTTCCCTAAAAGTTGTATATTTTAAATGCAATGAAATCAAAAGGGGAGCAAAGTGGAACCTGAATGGGCCTTTATGATATTACACTGGGTCAATACGCACCTCGAGCGTCCATTTGCCATCAATTAGATCCCAGAACCAAACTGGCGATTTTTTCATTTTTTACTTTTTTCACCCTTTTCGTGGATCGCTTTTTACTTCTTGGGGTTTTAGGTTTGGTATGTGTGGGATTGTTTTTTCTTTCTTCACTTTCTTTTAGACTTTTGATCCAAAATCTCAGGGCTTTTCTCTGGCTTTTTGTTCTGACCATGGGGCTTCATGCATTTTTTACATCTGGAGAGGTTTTGGTACAAATTCCAGGGCTTTCCGTTTCCATCTCTAAACAAGGCATCGAGAACGGGGCATTTTATACGTTTCGGATTGCGCTTTTTATTCTTTTTGCCAATTGGTTTACATTCACCACGTCTCCCATGGAATTTACCGATGCGATGGAAAAAATTTTTCGTCCATTCCAAAAGCTTCGGATTCCAGTTCATGAAATGGCCCTCATGATGTCCATTGCCATTCGGTTTATTCCTATTTTTATCGAAGAGATTCAGCGCATTCAAAAGGCCCAATTGGCTCGAGGTGCAAGAATTGATGGAAAGATATGGAATCGGATTCGAGGTCTGGTTCCTGTTTTGATCCCTCTTTTTTTCTCTGCATTTCGGAAGGCCAATGAGTTGGCTTTGGCCATGGATGCCCGGTGTTATCGAGGCGGAGCATTTCGGACAAGTTTCCAAAAATTCCAATTTCGGTTGCAGGACGGGTTTTTTTTTCTTTTTATGGGACTTGTGGGCCTTGGATGGATTGTTTTGGAGAAATAGAGAAGCGCAATGGGATCGGGTTCTCTCCTGCGGGCGTTCAAATTGGTGATCGAGTACGATGGGACAGATTTTTTTGGATGGCAAATTCAACCTGGTTTTCGGACAGTGCAAGGAGAGATTGAAAAAGCTTTGTTGACACTGACAGGAGAAAAAATTCGAGTGACTGGAGGTGGGAGAACAGACACAGGGGTGCACGCCCTAGGCCAAACCGCGAGTTTTTCTTGTAAATCTCGGTTCGATGCCCCTGTCTTTTATAAGGCGTTGAATGGACTTCTTCCTAAAGATATTCGGATTCGTTCTGTAGAGGAAACCGATGTCGGTTTTAATGCCAGAAGGGATGCAGTGAGTCGGACGTATCGGTATGTCATCGCAAAGCGGGAAAGGGCCGTTGGAAGAAAATATGCCTGGTATCCCCGGTGTCAATGGGATTTGGATCCCATGAAACGGGCTTCTGAATTTTTATTGGGAAAACATTCTTGGAAAGCATTTTGCAAAGTGGAAGAGGCTGAAAAAAAGTATGAGTCTTCTGTGCTTCACGTGCGGTGGGTGGAAAATTCAGAAGAGCTCCTTTTTGAAATGACTGCAGAACGTTTTTTCCATCACATGGTGCGATGTATAGTGGGCACATTGATCGAAGTGGGAAAACATTCTCTCACTCCAGAACAATTTCAAAAAATTCTTGAAAACGAGGAGAGACACAATGCGGGGCCTGTGGTACCGCCCTGGGGACTTTTTTTGGTGAGTGTCAATTATGCAAAGAATTAAAAAGATTTGGACGTTCGGACAACGGGTTGGGATAATGGGAGTTGTGTTATGGTGTGCCTGTGCAGAAAAACCACCCAAATCTGAAAATGTATTTGCGCAATCCCAAAGTCCTTCTTTACTCCGTCAAACCACAAATCTCACTGTGACAAATTCTCGTGAGAATGCCATTACCCGGGCAGTGGCCATGGTCAGTCCTGCCGTAGTGGGAATTAATGTGATTCAAATTCAGCGTTATGTGGAACGGTCCTTGTTTGACGATGATCCTTTCTGGCGAATGTTTTTCCCTCCACGAGAATACACCCGGAGAGTGAAAGGGTTGGGCTCTGGATTTTTGATTTCTTCTGATGGATATATTTTAACCAATGAACATGTAGTGCATCAGGCCTCAGAAATTCTTGTCACAACCACGGACCGAAAACAATACAAGGCCAAAGTGGTTGGGGCAGATTTTTTAACCGATGTGGCACTTCTCAAAATCGAAGGAGAAAATTTTCCTTATATCCCATTGGGCAATTCGAGTGAAATTTTAATCGGCGAATGGGTCATTGCGCTTGGCAATCCATTTGGTTTATTCGATATCAATGCAAAGCCCACAGTGACCGTGGGAGTGGTCAGTGCCACAGGAATGAATTTTTCCGGGGAGCTCAAAATTGAAAACCGGTCTTACACGGACATGATTCAGACCGATGCAGCGATCAACGGTGGCAATAGCGGGGGGCCGTTGGTGAATAGTTTAGGGGAATGCATTGGGATCAATACGTTTATTATTTCAGGAAGTGAATACCAGAAAACAAATATTGGGATTGGTTTTGCCATTCCCATTGATCGGGTGAAGAAATTACTTCCGGATTTGAAAAAATACGGATCTGTCAATCGGGTTTCATGGACAGGGATTCGGGTACGGAATCTTCGCACGTTGGAAGCCCAGCGTTTGGGCATCAATCCTGAAGACGGTGTAATAATTGTCAGCATTACTCCCAATAGTCCCGCAGACAAGGCCGGTTTACGCGTGGGCGATGTGATTGTTGCAGTGAACGATGAACCGATTCATTCTCTCGAAGCGTATCAAACGATCTCTGAACTTTTTGACCCAGAGGGAGTGGATTTTGTGATATTGACCATTTTTCGAAATGGACGGTTGTACGAAGCCAGACTTTCTCCATAAATAAAAGGTGGGCAAATGATAGAGCGGTATACGCTTCCAGAAATGGGCCGTATTTGGAGCCCAGAAAATCGATTTCAAAAATGGCTTGAAGTTGAATTGGCGGTATGTGAAGTCCAGGCAGAGCGAGGGAACATTCCGAAATCCGCCTGGGAGGAAATTCGGACCAAAGCAAGATTTGATGTCAAACGGATTGCAGAAATTGAAAGTACAGTACAACACGATGTCATTGCGTTTCTCACCAATGTGGCAGAATACGTGGGGCCTTCTGCCAGATACATTCATGAGGGGATGACTTCCTCAGACGTGTTAGATACTGCGACTTCACTCCAACTGGTAGAAGCCGGTCGAGTGCTCCTTTCTTCTCTAAAAAAATTGCGAGAAATTTTGGCCTGTCGTGCATTGGAGTTTAAAGACGTGGTTTGTGTAGGCAGAACCCATGGCGTTCATGCAGAACCCATGACGTTTGGATTAAAGCTTGCTTTATGGTACGAAGAAATCGGACGGGAGATCGGCCATTTGGAACATGCCATTGAGACTGTGCGAGTCGGGAAAATTTCTGGCGCAGTCGGTACGTTTGCCCATTTGGATCCCTCTGTCGAAGAAGCGGTTTGCACCCGGCTGGGGCTGAAGCCTGCTTCGGTTTCCAATCAAATTATTCAGCGGGATCGTCATGCGTTTTATCTCTCGGTTCTTGCTGTGATTGCAGGAACTTTAGAAAAAATTGCAGTTGAAATCCGGCATCTCCAAAAAACCGAAGTGCTTGAAGCAGAAGAATTTTTTGCAAAAGGCCAAAAGGGTTCTTCGGCCATGCCCCATAAACGGAATCCGATTACATGCGAACGCATTGCAGGATTGGCTCGGCTTGTGCGGTCCTATGCATTGTGTGCGTTTGAAAACCAGGCCCTTTGGCACGAGAGAGATATTTCGCATTCTTCAGTAGAACGGGTCATTCTTCCCGATGCCCATATTGTGCTTCATTACATGCTCGAGAAAACCTCCACTTTGATTGACAAACTGGTGGTGTATCCAGAACGGATGCAATCCAATCTTGAACGGACAAAGGGACTTCTCTTTTCCCAGGCGGTTTTGTTGATGCTTGTGAAAAAAGGCATGTCTCGAGAAGAAGCATATCGTATTGTTCAGGAGATGGCCATGGAGTGTTGGCAGAGCGGAAAACATTTTAAAGACACCGTGCTTCAAAATGAGACAATTCAGAAATATGCCTCCCGATCCGAAATCGAAGCCTGTTTCGATCTTCAAGTGCACCTTCGCAATGTGGATTTCATATTCAAACGCATTGGACTTCTTTCTTAAAGGATTCATGTATGGAAGCAGGCTCTATTTCATTTCACCAAAGTTCGATTGTAGAAGAATTTTCTCCTTTTGAAGAGTCACTTCCCATTCTGGCTGTGATTTTGGGATTCCTGCTGCTTGACGTTTTTCTCTTTTGGATTTCTCGGTCTCCTCTCTCTCTCGGACTGGGCTTTATTTTGGTGCTTCTTTTGGGATTTACTTTGTACTTTTTCCGGAATCCAAAGCGGACCATTCCCCTTAATCCTCTTTATGTCCTTTCTCCTGCAGATGGAAAGGTGATCGAAGTGGAAAGAGAAAAACGTGTCCCTTTTTCAGATTCTCCAGTCCACAAGATTGCCATTTTCCTTTCGTTATGGGATGTTCATGTGAATCGAATGCCGGTGGGAGGAAATGTGATTTCCAAAAAATATCAACCCGGGACTTTTCAAAAAGCATTTTTGCCCGAGGCTTCTTCTGAAAATGAATCCATGTGGGTTGGGATTGCATCTGACTTTGGGACGGTATGGGTGAAGCAAATTGCAGGAATTTTGGCCAGACGCGTGGTGTGTAAAGTTCAGCCTGGAGATGCTGTGGTGCAAGGGGCCTGCTTCGGCATGATTAAATTGGGTTCGCGAGTGGAAGTGTTTTTGCCGTGTAGTGTGGAATTAAAAGTCCGTGTGGGAGATCGGGTTCGGGCGGGTGAGACCATTTTGGGAGAATTTGTTCATGGAAAATCGTTACCCTGTTCTTCCTAATGCATTTACTTTTTTAAATTTATTTTTTGGCTTTTTCTCAATATTAAAAACCATCCAAGGGAATTTCCATCTTGCAGTATGGTGGATTCTCATTGCCGGATTGATGGATGCCATGGATGGCCGAATTGCCCGATGGGTGAACGCCTCCTCTCCCTTTGGGTTTCATCTCGATGCACTTGCAGATTTGGTTTCGTTTGGAATCGCGCCTGGAGTATTGGCATATCACACCTCTCTTGAACGCATTTCTGGACTCGGCATTCTAATTTGTTTTTTTTATGTTTTTGCTGGCGCTTACCGACTGGCCCGATTTCAAGTCCTTCATCTCCACTCGAGAGCTGTCCAATACGAGGGATTAACCATTACCATTTCTGGAATCGCTCTTTCTTCGTTTTGGTTTTTTGAAAGTGTTTGGTTTCGATCCTCGTTGAGAGGAGTTTGGGCAATTTTGTGTTGTGCCCTTTCCCTTTTAATGATCAGCACCATTCCTTACCGATGGCCTCGATTGACCTTTCGTGAAGGATTGCCTAGACAATTGCAATCGCTGGCGATCTTGTTGGGCATTGTCTCTGTTTTGATTTTTCCCGAAAGACTTCTTTTTCCATTTTTTTTGCTGTATATTCTTATGGGGATTGTGCATTGGGCAATTCCCATAATCCCGAAGAGATTGTCCATTTTGCAGTTTTTGAAATTGCAAAAAAATTAGGGAGGAAGCGATGTTGGGTTCTATTGGCATTGGCGAGATTTTAGTCATTCTTTTAGTGATTCTTCTCCTTTTTGGAAGTGAAGAGTTACCTCAAATGGCCAAAAAGCTGGGAAAAGGCATGCGAGAAATCAATAAACTCTCTCAAACCGCAAAAGAAGAGATGCGAAAAATTTTAGAAGAAAGCGAAACGAAAGATTCCAAAAAATTAAGAGGATAATTGAAGGAGGTTTGTATTCATGGGTAATATTGGAATGACGGAATTACTGTTGATTTTGCTCATTGCCCTATTGTTGTTTGGTGCTAAGCGGATTCCAGAATTGGCCCGGGGATTGGGTCGAGGCATTCGCGAATTTAAAGATGCCATGAAATCAGAGGCGTCCGAAAATCAAGAAGATTCCCAGAAAAAGAATTGAGTCATGGGTTTTGTTCCTCTCTCTCGTTCTTCTGTATTTTCTTATACAGGACTTCGCTCTGATTTACAAAACGGAACAATCCGTGTGGAAAGTGTAGTCCGTTCAGCGTTGGACCGCATTAAAGAAAATCAAGATCTCAATGCCTTTCTTTCGGTTTTCCCTGAGCGGGCACTGGAAAAGGCCAGGGAAGTGGATCAGAAGCTTTCTCAAGGTCAAGCAGGCGAACTCGCTGGAATGATCGTGGCAGTGAAAGATTTGATTGCCATAAAAGCCGAGCGGTTGACCTGTGGTTCCCGAATTCTTGAAAATTATGTTTCTCCGTTTACTGCCACTGCAGTGGAAAGGTTGGAAGCCCAAGATGCCATTGTGATCGGAAAAACCAATTTAGACGAATTTGGAATGGGTTCTTCCAATGAAAATTCTGCGTTTGGTCCTGTAAAAAATCCTTATGACAAAACCCGGGTCCCGGGAGGTTCCAGTGGGGGATCTGCAGTTGCCGTCGCGGCCAATATGGTCATGACCGCTTTGGGTACAGACACTGGGGGTTCAGTCCGCCAGCCTGCAGCGTATACAGGAACCATTGGGATTCGTCCCACCTACGGTCGCGTGTCTCGATACGGTTTGGTTGCCTTTGCTTCCTCTTTGGATCAAATTGGATGTTTTGCAAACACAGTGGAAGATTGTGCCTTGGTCCTCAGAGCCATTGCGGGCCGAGATCCAAAAGATGCCACTTCCTCGGATGTTCCGGTTCCTAATTACACTGCGTTTCTCAATCGGGATGTGAAAGGCCAGATTTTTGGAGTGCCCCAAGAATATATGGGAGAAGGATTGCAACCCGAAATTCGAGAAGGTATTGAAAAAGTGCTGGATCATTTGGAAAAAGGAGGCGCTACCATTCAATCGGTTTCGCTTCCCACCACTCCTTATGGAATTGCCACGTATTATCTCATTTGTACTGCAGAGGCGTCTTCCAATCTGGCAAGATACGATGGGGTTCGGTATGGACTTCGAAAAGGAGAAAACGAGGGATTGGAAGCCATGTATATTCAGACTCGACACGATGGGTTTGGGCAAGAGGTGAAACGCCGAATTCTCCTCGGAACGTATGTATTGTCTGCAGGCTATTATGAGGCGTATTATCGAAAGGCACAGAAAGTCCGTACCTTGATTCGAAAGGATTTTGATTCTGCATTTCAAAAATGCGATATACTGATCGGTCCAGTGACTCCGACCACTGCTTTTCGATTGGGAGAAAAAGTGTCTGATCCTTTGCAGATGTATCTTTCAGATATTTATACAGTGACTCCTGCGCTTGCAGGTTTGCCGTGCATTTCCATTCCGATTGGCCATGATGATTCTGGATTGCCCATTGGATTGCAACTCATTGGAAAACCATTTCAGGAAGGAGAACTATTGGGGGTAGCCCACTGGATTTTACAGGAAATTGAATCTCATTGAGTTTATGCTCCTGAATATAGATTTTGAACATCGGAAAGATAACGTTTTAGATTAAATTGGAAGACACTGTCATGTGGGCCCTTTTTTGAATTCCATGACTTATTTTGATTTTCCATTTTACCCAATGGAATGGCAATAATAAATCCACTCAGAAGGAGGGATGAAATGGAATTAAAGGCAATTCGCATTGAAAAACCAGAGGAACTCAATTTTATTTTAGGACAATCGCATTTTATTAAAACTGTGGAAGATATACACGAAGCCTTGGTTCAGGCCGTTCCAGGATTACAGTTTGGACTTGCATTTTGCGAATCTTCAGGACCTCGATTGGTTCGCCGTACCGGCACAGATCCTCAATTGGTTGAATTGGCCACGCAAAATATGCTTCGGATTGGAGCAGGTCATTCTTTTATTGTATTTTTAAAAAATGCGTTTCCGATTAATGTTCTACCTGTGCTTCGAAATGTTTCAGAGGTTTGCACCATTTTCTGCGCCACTGCCAATCCTGTGGAGGTAATTGTCGCGGAGACAGAACAAGGAAGAGGGATTTTGGGTGTGATCGATGGACAAAGTCCACTGGGTGTAGAAACCGAAGCGGATGTCGAAAAGCGGAAAGAATTTTTAAGAAAAATTGGTTATAAACTGGCATAGTGAAAATATGAATATACAGGACATTCAAACGGCTTTAAAAGAATCTCAGATTGACGGTTGGCTTTTCTGCGACATTTACAATCGAGATCCGCTGGCGTATCGAATCTTAGGCCTTGATTTTGGCAAATTCACCAGCAGACGGTGGTTTTATTTTATTCCTCAAAAGGGAGAGCCTGTGGGCCTTGTGCATCGGGTGGAACCGACCAAATTGGACACGCTTCCTGGGGAAAAATGGAAATACCTTGGCTGGCAGGAACTCCATCAATTGTTGCGAGAAATACTGGGTTCTCCAAAACAAATTGCCATGCAGTATTCTCCCATGCACCATGTTCCCAATGTCTCTATGGTGGATGCCGGTTTGGTGGAACTGGTCCGGAGTTTTGGCCACCAGGTGGTTTCTTCTGCAAATCTTGTCCAACGTTTTGTTGCTGTGATTTCAGAACAAGGGTATCAATTGCATTGTGAAGCCAGTCGATTGATCTATCAAATCAAAGATGAGGCATTTCAAAAGATTCGAGAAGCCCTTCAAACGGGTCAACCGATCACAGAATACGAAGTTCAGCAATTCATTGTTCAACGGTTTGAAGACTTAGGACTCGATTGCATGAACGAATTTCCCATTGTGGGTGTGAATGAGCATCCTGCCAATCCCCATTTTGAACCCACTCGGGACAATACTTATCGTATCAAAAAGGGCGATACCATTCTCATTGACCTTTGGGCAAAGTTAAAAAAGCCTGGGGCCATTTTTGCCGATATTACCTGGTGTGGATATTGTGGGTCAGATCCTCCAAGAAAATATGCAGAAATTTTCAACGTGGTCAAAAAGGCTCGGGATAAAGCCATTCAATTAATTCAAGATCGATTTTCTCAGCATCAATCCTGTGCAGGTTGGGAAGTGGATGAGGCATGCCGGAATGTGGTGCGAGAGGCAGGGTATGGTCCATTTTTCATCCACCGGACAGGCCATTCCATTGGCGAAACAGTGCACGGCAATGGGGTGAATATGGACAATCTGGAGACCCGAGAGGAGCGTTTTCTGATCCCTGGCATTTGTTTTTCCATTGAACCTGGGATTTACTTGGAAGGGGAGATGGCGGTTCGCACAGAAGTCAACGTATTTATCACACCAAAAGGAGAAGTGAAAGTCACAGGAGAGGCGCAGGAGAAATTGGTGATATTGGAGTAAAAGAAGGTAAACGGGAAAGGGGAAACGGAAAATAGGTTGAGGGTAATATGACGAGTTATTTGATTCTCATTCTAGTCTATTTGGCCATTCTCATGGTCTTTAATGTAATGCGTTCGCGTCGGGTGAAGACCTCTGAGGATTTTATGGTCGCAGGGAGGCAATTGCCTCTTCGTGTGATGGTCTTTACCCTCATTTGTACTTGGATTGGATCCGGTACTTTCATCGCGGGTGCAGAATATGCCTATAAAGCAGGATTCAGTTCTCTTTGGCTTCCTGCAGGGGCTTGGATTGGCATTGTTCTTATTTACTTTCTTGCTTCCAAAATCCGTACTTTTGGTCAATACACCATTGGAGATATCCTTGAAGTCCGGTACGGTCGATTCGCCCGGTTGTTTGGGGCCATTGCATTAATTATTGCCTTTGTGACCATTGTGAGTTATCAATTTCGTGCAGGAGGGTACATTCTCCATGTCGTCACGGATGGAAGAATTTCTGTGGCATGGGGTCAGGCATTGAGCGCTTTTTTTGTGATTACATTTACTGCTTTGGGTGGGATGGTGACAGTGGCTTACACTGATTTACCCAATGGGATTCTCATTCTTTTGGCTTGTATTTTGTCTCTTCCCTTTTGTGCCAGTGCAGTGGGAGGATTTTCAGGCATTCAGAAAATATTACCCCCTGGCCATTTTGAAGTTTTTAGCCAAGACATGGGCGCTTATCCTGCACTAAAGGCGTTTGGCTACTTTTTAGCCACTTTGACTTTGCTCATGGGCATTCAATCCATGTATCAAAAATTTTACAGTGCCAAAACGCCAAAGGATGCACGCCAGGCAGTGATCATCTGGGTTTTGGGCACCATTTTGGTGGAAGTGGTGGTGGTGTTGGTTGCCATTTTTGCTTCGGCCCGATTCTGGAATCAAGGGAAGGATCCTGCCTCCATGGTGCTTCTTGCTGCACGATACATGGTGCCTGCTCCAGTGGGATTTTTATTGTTGGCTGCTGCATGCGCAGTGGTGATTTCTACAGGGATGAATTATTTGCTTTCTCCGAGTACCAATGTGATTCGGGATATTCTCCAATGCGAGTTTGGGCTTGTTTTGAATCAGAAAAGAGCCATCCGGGTACAAAAATATGCAGTCATCGTTTTGGGGCTGTGTGCATTTGCCATGATTTTTATTCCAACCATTTTGGGAAAATCCATTTCTGTGCTCCGATACAGTTATTTTGCCTACACCATCTATGGTGTTTCGATTACTCCTGCGCTGATTGCCGCATTGGCCTGGAAAAGAGCGACCAAGGCAGGAGGAGTTGCCTCGATTCTTTCTGGAGTGGTTTCTACTTTGGTATTTGAGATCTTGATTCCTCAACTTTTCCCTGAGGTGTTAAAAAATGGAGATCCTTGGGGAATTCCAGGGATTTATCCTTCGTTGGGGCTTTCGATATTGACACTAATTGTCGTGAGTGTATGTACAAAACCACCCGAATCTTCTGTATTGGAAAAACTATTTTCTCAGAAAAGGATGAGTCAATAAGCCCGTTTTTATTTCTTGACAATGCGTCAGAGATTCGCTATTATAATTTTAGCCAATGAAAAGAAATTGAGTGATTCACCATTTTGAGGAGAGATGTATGAATATCAATCCGCCGCCTCAGCAGATCAATATTGAATTGGGGGAGAAAGAAGCAGAAGGAGTGTATTCCAATTTTGTGGTCATTAGCCACTCGCCTGCAGAGTTTGTTTTGGATTTTACCCGGCTTCTTCCTGGGGTGCCCAAGGCAAAGGTGTTTGCACGCATTATTATGACGCCACAACATGCCAAGTCGCTTTTGAAAGCTTTACAAGAGAATATCGAAAAATTTGAAAGCCAATATGGGGAAATTAAATTGGCAGGCATGGAATCCTCAAAGTCATTTGGATTTCAACCGCCTGGCTCCAAAGAAGAAAAAATAGCATGAAGTGGAGAAGAGTATTTATTTTTTTTATTGGAATGATTTTTTGGATTGGGCTACTCTATGGCCAATCCAAATTTTCGCGGAGTTGGGTTTTCGATGTTGAACTCGGAAACTGGCAACCCCAATCTTTAAGAGATCAAGTATCGTTTCTCGAGATCCAGAGAAAAAATACGTTGGCCATGGTGGGGATTGGCATGGGGATGCCTGTAGGGCGAGATGTGGGTTTAAGGGTATCTTCCAATTTCTGGGTTTTCTCCAATGTGCAAAATTTTTATCATGTCCATTCTTTGTCTTTCCATTCTGTGAATGTGGATTTGAAGCATTGGCTTGTGCCTGAATCCTGGCTTTCTGCTTATGTGCTTTATGGGGGGAGTGTGTATTGGGGAGTTGAAAATCAAACCACTCCGTTTAATTCCGCGTTGTGGAAGGCCAGGCCAGGATGGGGCCTTAATTTGGGCGCGGGTTTTGATGTAATGGCAAAAAAATTTTTTGGGATGGGCATGGTATTTCAATACCGTTTTGTCCGATTGAACCATCTTTTGGCTGGGACGGATGACTACAGTGGGCCTCAAATTGGATTTTTTTTGTATTACCAGTTATAAAGATGGGCGAGGAAGAATTTTTCCCAAATGAAGCACGATTTTGTCAAATTGGGACTTGGATATTTTATCCTTCTTTTGCTTATTATTGCTTTTACGCTGTATGCCACATTGGATTATTTCCAATTGCGAAGGACAGTGCGTCGGTTGCTTTCCCATAGTACCACCAATATGATGGCCACCACCAATATGTTGAAATCTTTGGGGGAACAGGAAGCCTCTCAATTTCTCCTTTTAGAACAATACGATTCCCGGATTTTAGAAAATTACAAAATTTCTCGAGATCGATTTCTCACTTGGGCAGAAAAAATCACGCAAGGATGCGAGATACCTCATGAATGTGCGGTGGTGGACAGTATTCTGCTTACGTATCGAATGTATCTTTCAATCTCAGAAATGTACATTCAAGCAGTCAAAAATCGTTCGCCCCAAACCCAGCGACATTTTCTGGATATGTTGGTTCTCGAAGAGCAACTCCGTTTTCTCTGTCTTCGCATGCTGGATTATAACCAACAGCGAATTGCTCAAACCAATCTTCGAATTCATGCCACTGCCACCCGAGGGGCTATTTTGGCCGTGATCAGTGCCACTGCATTGGCCATTGTGCTACTGATTGGGGTGAACATTCGGTTTACTCGTGGAGTGATTCAGCCCACGCGAAAATTAAGCCAAACGTTCCGTCTGATTCGTTCAGGGCATTTATTCCCAAAAATTGATATTGATTCGGGAGGGGAATTGGCCGAATTGTATGCAGAATTCAATAAAATGACAGAAAGACTCCGAGCCTATGAAAGGATGAACATTCAACAACTGATTACAGAAAAGCAAAAAGCAGAAGGCGTTGTTGAAAGTTTGACTGAACCCATCATTGTGACTGATCAACAGTTCAAATTGATTCTGATGAATCAGGCTGCAGTTCGGATGTTGGGGGTAAATCATCTCAAGTGGCAAGAAAAACCCGTGTCCCGGGTGGTCAAAGAAAATCGGATTCGAGAGGTGTTGTGCGCTCCAATCGAAGAGAAATGGGAAAAAGTAGAATTACGGCTCTATGATTTTCAAAATGGAGAGGAACGGTATTATCGACCCCATCGTACCTTGATTCCAGGAGAAAATGGAGAGGTAAAATACCTTGTCACGTTATTTCAGGATATTACGCCCTATAAAAAACTCGATCAACTCAAATCCAATTTTATTGCGACGGTGTCCCACGAATTTCGAACTCCTTTGACTTCGATCAACATGACCATTGACATTTTATTGCGTGAAGTGATTGGAACCCTCAATGAACGCCAGCATGCCCTTTTGACTTCTGCCAAGGAGGATATTTCTCGATTGATCAAATTGGTTCGAGACCTTCTTGATCTTTCGCGTCTTGAATCTGGCCAATATCGTATTCAAAAAGAGTGGATCCATTTACGGTCTTTGGTAGAAGAGGCCTCTCATGCGTTGGCTCTTGAAATCGAGCGGAAAAAGCTCGATTTTCAAATTCGAATTTCTCCAGATTTTCCAAAAGTATGGGCAGATACTCAGCAAGTTTTACTGGTTCTTTCGAATTTGTTGAGTAATGCAGTCCGGCATACACCTGAACATGGCCGAATTACTGTCATGGCAGAAGTCAAGAATCAAATGGCTTACGTTTCTGTTTCCGATACAGGGAAAGGCATTCCTAAAAATGAATTGGAAACAATATTTGATAAATTTGTACAAATTCGATCTCCTTTTGAATCGACTCCAGGAAGTGTGGGATTGGGTTTGGCCATTGCCAAGGAAGCGATTGAAGCCCAGGGAGGAACCATTTCAGTCGAGAGTGAAGTGGGAAAAGGAAGCACATTTACATTCACATTGGCTTTGAATGGAGAGAAACCTTCATGAGTAATCCATTGCCCCAAGTCATTATAATTGATGACGAACCCCACATTCTTCAAACCATGGGAATTTGTTTGGAATCTGCAGGATTTTCAGTGACCCTGTGTGAGGACCCTGAGAAGGCAGTTCCACTATTTCGGACTCGAAAATTTGATTTGGCTTTTGTGGATTTGAAAATGAGTCCAATAGACGGTCTTCGAATGCTCGAAATCATTCGACGGGATTCCCCTGACACCACGGTCATTCTGATTACTGCGCATGGATCCATTGACACTGCCATTGAAGCCATTAAGAAGGGAGCCTATCATTATTTATTAAAACCTTTTGATTTTAAAGAACTGCAAGTGTTTGCTCAAAAGGCGCTGGAGTATCATGCCCTTGTTTCAGAGGTGCAATCTCTTCGGGAAAAAGTGATTGACACGGGATCATTTCTCACCCGATCCAAAGAAATGCTGGATGTGCTTCAATTGGCAAGTCAAGTGGCGGACAGTTCCATTACCGTGCTCATTGAAGGAGAAAGTGGAACTGGAAAAGAATTGATTGCCCAATTTATCCACGCAAAAAGTTCTCGGGCAGAAAAACCCTTTGTCAAAGTGAATTGTGCTGCGTTGCCATCGACATTGCTCGAAAGCGAATTGTTTGGTCATGTGAAGGGGGCCTTCACCGGTGCGGTTCGAGATCGGCAAGGTCGATTTGAAGTGGCCCATGGAGGCACTATTTTCCTTGACGAAATTGCTGAACTGGATCCTTCCCTTCAGGTGAAACTTTTGCGGGTCATTCAACATAAAGAGTTCGAGAGGTTAGGAGATAACGCCACCCGACGTGTGGATGTGCGGATCATTGCAGCCACCAATCGGAATTTGGCCAAGGCCTTGGCAGAAGGGACATTTCGAGAAGACCTCTACTACCGTCTCAGCGCAGTTCGGCTACAAGTCCTTCCCCTTCGAGAAAGACTGGAAGATATTCCCCTTTTGGCAAAGCATTTTGCAAAGAAATGGGCATCGACCCAATCGATTCGGATTGCCCCTGAAACCATGGACATCCTTCGGGCCTATTCTTGGCCGGGCAATGTCCGGGAATTGGAAAATGTCATGGAAAGGGCCGTTTTACTTGCCAAAGATGGCGTGATTCGACCGGAGCATCTTCCACCGGAAATGGTTCTCCTCAGGACGTCTCCCCAACGATTTCCGACTCTCGAAGAAGTGGAAAAAGAATACATTCGGAGGGTGTTGCAAAAAGCCAAAGATTTTGAAGAAGCAGCGAAAATTCTCGGAATTGATCGGAGCACATTGTGGAGAAAAAGGGAAAAATATGGATTGTGATGCAAATAGAAACATGCGTTTAGTTCATGAAATTTCTATACCTACATCAAGAAGGGGCTTGACATTGGGATTTTTATGTTGTAAAATACAACATTCTCTTGATGAATGAGCGATATAGGTTTTTATTTAAGTTCAATTTTAACAAGGGATTAGGTATTCATTTTGTAAATGGCATAAGATTTGATTACCCAATAGAATGAATTTTATTGGGAGGTATGACATGGCTGTCAAAGCCATGAGTATAGACAATTTGGACATTGCAATCTTGGAATTAAGAGGCGCATTTATTGGGGGAGAGGAAACTGCAGAGTTCAAGAAGGCAGCGACTGATTTTTTTGAACAAGGGAATCGAAAGCTTATTATTGACTTGGGCGGTGTGACTTATCTCAATAGCATGGGGATTGGATCCTTGGTGAGTGTATACACGATGTATTCCAAAGAGGGCGGACGGGTGAAACTCTGCAGAATGGGGAAGGGGATTCAAAACATGTTTGTCATTACCAAATTGGTCACTATTTTTGACGTAGAAGAAACACGGGAAGAGGCGATTCGGAAATTTCAATTGGAAAGAGAGCAAACAGAGAAATCGGTCGCGGAAAATGGGTAACGGGAAACGGGGAACGGGAAACGGATAAAAGGGAACGAAAAAATCACTATAAAAATTGAACCATAAATAAACAAAAGGAGTGTAACACATGAGGCAAGGTACATTTATCACTATCGTTATGGTCGTCGCATTTGGTATTGCGTTAGGCGTTTTCCAGATGCTACCAGATTATATTAAAAAAGGTGGTCCGCTGGTGGTGGTTCTCATCATGCTCCTCCTGATGCTGATCACGTTTATTGTGGAACGGTTGCTCACATTGAACAAGGCCAAAGGGAAAGGCTCTCTGGTGACCTTTTTGCGGAAAATCCATGACTACACCAAGACTGAAAAGATCGATGAGGCCATTAAAGCCTGTGATGAGCAGAGAGGTTCTTGTGCCAATATTCTTCGCGCAGGTTTTGAGAAGTACAAAGTGCTGAAGGCTTCGGGTACTCATAAGAATCCAAAAGAAACTCAAACTGAGATTCAGCGTGCCATTGAAGAAGCCATGATGCTCGAAGTCCCGATGCTGGAGAAAAATCTCGTGGGCATTTCGACCATTGCTTCAATTTCGGTGTTGGTGGGGCTTACCGGAACCGTGTTGGGCATGATCCGTTCGTTTAAGGCTTTGGCCCACGCTGGCAAAACCGATGCCATTCAGCTTTCTTTAGGGATTTCAGAGGCCTTGATTAATACCGCGGGTGGTCTGATTTGTGCGATCTGTGGGATTGTGGCTTACAATTATTTTACGACCCGGATTGATAATTTTACCTACATGATCGACGAGGCCAGTTATTCCATTATTCAGACTTTGGCTGAACGGCAGTCGAAATAAGGATGGGTCAACACAACAAAACATTCAATTGAAGGAGCAAAGGTCATGGTTCGAAAAAAAGCGCGTCTTTCTATTCATATTGATATGACGCCCATGGTGGACGTGATCATGCTGCTCCTAACCTTTTTCATGATGACCACCCAGTTTAGACCAGAAGAAGCAGTGGATGTGACTCTTCCTTATTCTCATTCGGAATTTGAGCTCCCCCAATCGGATGTCATGACAGTTTGGGTTTCGAATACAAATCAGATTTTTTTAGGGGTTGATTCTCCAATTCTTAGGGCCGAGCTTTTTGGTGAAGAATACAGAAATAAATTGGGCGCTCAAATCGAGGATAAAAACACGCTTGCGGATCTGATGATTAAGGCTCGACTGAAGAATCCAAAACTGCGCACCGTGGTCAAAGCAGACAAAGACACGCAATACGGGCAGATTCAGGACATTATGGATTTACTTCAAAGAATCAAAATTACCCGTTTTGCGTTGGTCACTGAACTCGAACAAGGTTAAGGAGTAGATTGCCATGGCAGGTGTAGATCTTCCAGCAGGTGGTGGTGGGCGGAAAAAGGGGAAAAAAGGCAAAGCAAAGAAGCGGATCAGTATCCGAATTGACATGACACCCATGGTGGACGTGATCATGCTGCTGTTGACGTTTTTCATGTTGACTACGGTATTCACACAGCCGCAAACCCTGGAAATCAACATTCCTCCGGAAAACGTCAATGTAGAAGTAGGATACAGCCAATTGTTGACATTACGCGTGACTGCGGATGGCACGATTTATTACAACATGGGGATTGAAATGCCTCAACCAGTGGCTTTCAAAGATTTACATAATTTGCTGGTTGAGAAACTCCAGGCAGAGCCTAAACTGGTCACTTTGATTAAAGTCCACCGGAACGGTTCGTTTGGCCTCATGGTTGATATTTTGGACGAAATCAACCTGGCCAGTATTACCCGTTTTAGTCTGGCTCCTTTTACAGAGGCTGACGAAAAGGTCATCCGAAAAGTAACAGGAGCATAAATCCAAAGGAGAATGGATATGGCAGAATATGTATTACCAGGTCTGCCGAAATACGGCGCCACGGAACTTAAGGCAGTTTCTCAAAAATACATGATCCGTGGGCTCATCGTGGGGACATTGTTCGAGCTGACCTTGGTAGGGTTGTATTGGGGCTCAGTGGCTCTGAGCAAGGAGGAGCCGCCTACCCGTGTGGTGCGAATTATAAAGTACAGCGACTTAGGACCACCTCCCTCGATTGCCAGTGAAGCAGCAGTGGCTCCTTCAGTGTCTGTGGCCGGGCCTGTCGCAAAGCCGAGTGTGGGTATCCCAGTGCCTGTGCCTGATGCAGAAGTGAGTCCTGATCAAACATTTGCTTCTCAGCAAGAATTGAGTAGTATTGCTTCTCCTGTAGCAGGGACTGAAGGTGTGGGAGGCGGTGTGGTCATTGAACAGGATATTGAAGTGGAAGAACCGCCCCCAGCATTTGTGCCATTTGAGAAGGAGCCTGTACTCATTCATAAAGTGGAGCCAGTGTATCCGGAAATTGCCCAAAAAGCAGGATTGGAAGGAACCGTATACGCAAAATTGTGGATTGGGAAGGACGGAAAAGTGAAGGATGTGGTGATTATGAAAAGCGATTCCGAGATTTTTAATCAAGCAGTGATTGATGCGGCAAAACAGTGGATTTTCACCCCTGCGATGATGAAAAATGGTCCTGTGGCGGTCTGGCTTGCAGTGCCGTTTAATTTTACGTTGAAATAACAAGGTGATTTTGCGTTTTTATTGAACCACATTCCAAAGGCCTGAGAGTCGAAATGGAGTGAAATCGTTTCGATGAAGAAAGGGTCAATTTTTATTCTATGTTGAATATTACAAAATGGTTTGGTTACGCCGTGGCCTTCATCATGATGGGGCTCGGCGTTGCCGTTTTAATAGGCATCGTGCCGGTGCGACAGGTTCCTTCTGTTCGATATTTGTTTGGCATTGTTCTTTTTCTCATTGGGTTGTATCGTTTTTTTGTGGCTTATACCATGGGAAAATCCCGTGCCAGAAAGACTCGGATTCTACCCCTCCTTTTTTTGCTTTGGGTAGGAATTTGGGGATGTAGATCCAGTAAGAAAGCCCAGGTCATAGAGGATACGCCCACCACAGGCTTTCTTCGCGTGGGGGTTTCTGAAGCCTATGCCTCCCTGATCCGTTTGGAGGCTGAGGATTTTATGAAACTTTATCCAGATGCCAGGATAGAGATAGTCCCTCTTTCAACCCGGGAGGCATTTGTCCACTTAATCAACGATAGTCTTTTTGCCGTGATTACGGATCGGCCTCTGAACGAAGAAGAGAAACAAGTGGTGCTTACTGCTAAGTTAAAATTTCAGGATGTCGAAATTGCCAAAGATGCCTTGGTGGTCATTGTCAATCTGTTTAATGATCTTCAAAACATTCCTCAAAAAACGGTGGATGCGATTATTTCCGGAAAGAGGACGGACTGGCGTGAGATTTCGGACTCTGGCCTCACTGGGCTGATCCGTGTGGCTTTGACTGGGCCGAATTCTGGAGTCTATGAACTGTTGAGCCGTCGTTTTTTTGCCGGGAACAAGATTGTGTATCATGTGCCTTGCAACACGCAAAATGAAGTGATTCAATATGTGGCAACGCATCCTTTAGGCATTGGGATTGTTTCTTTGGTTGCCCTAAAAGATACTTCTGCTTTGCGGATCGAAAAAGAAAAGGTGCGTGCACTCGATCTCGTTGCTCCCGATTCGACAGGCAAACCCACGGTACGGCGGTTGCATCAGGCCAATATTTATTTAGGCAAATATCCTTTGCATTATTCAGTCATGATGTATGTGAATCCTGCAAGATCTCGTCTTGCTTTGGGTTTTAGCGGGTTTATTGCAAGTACACCTGGACAGCAGAAAATTTTGAATTGGGGATTGGTACCGGCCACTCAGCCGGTTCGATTGATTCAACTTGTCACTGAACCATTGGAGGAGATGTGACGGATGAAACGTATTGTTTTTGCATTGGGCATACTTTTCATTTTTTTCTCTACTTTTGGCTTTGGCCAAGAACGGATCAGTAAGGCAAAAGAGCTTCTTCAACAAGAAAAAGCCAGAGAGGCGATCTCTCTTTTGAGAGGGATCCCCTCGAACGACATTCAATATCGGGAGGCCTTGCCCTTACTGGGAAAGGCCTATTTCATGATTGGACAACTGGATTCTGCAGAAATGAGGGCTCGCGAATTCTACGGCTTGAACGAAAAAAATGTGGATGCCATTGTGTTGTTGAGTCAAGTACTTTTAGCACAAAATAAAATTCCAGAAACTTACAGTATTCTCAAAAAGGGGTTAAAGGTCCATAAAAAAAATGTGCATTTATTAGTCCAGTTAGGCTGGACCCATCTCAAGGCAGATTCTACGAATGAGGCGATTGTGGCTTTTTCGCTTGCCAAAGAATTTAATCCCAAATTGGTTGAGGCTTATGTGGGTTTGGGAGAAGCTTATCAAAGACTTCAGGCAGATGCCATTGCCATTCTCAATTACGAAGAGGCCATTGGGCTTGACAGCACACGATTTGATCTGAAGTACACGTTGGCCAAACTCTATCAAAAAGAGCGGCGTTACAATGAAGCTGCGAAAATGTACATTGAAGTAATTCAGCAAAGTTCAGATAAAGTCAAAGCCTCTTTGGATTTGGGGAAATTGTATTATGCAGCCAAACAATATCGGAATGCAGCCACGGTATTGGCCAATTATGTAAAAGTCTACCCCAAGGATGACGAAATTTGGCCATTGTTTGCTGAATCTGTAGAAAATGCCAAACAATTTGAACTTGGATTGGCTGTGGCGGATTCTATCCTAATGACCCATCCGAATCTTCCCAGGGCAGTGAAACTCGCTGCAAAATGCCATTCTGCACTCAAGCACAGTACAAAGGCCCTGGAATTCTATCAAACATTGGGTTCTCTTCAACCTCTGGATGCAGAAGATTATAAATATCTTGGGAGAGCCTATGCAGATTTAAAAAAGGATTCCCTTGCCCTTTCGAATTTTGAAAAATCGTATGCCTTGGATTCAACCCAGATCGATCTGTATCCTGATTTAGGGGCAGTGCACATGAGAAGGAAAGCCTGGGCAAAGGCTTCTCGATTTTTTGAAAAGAAATTTTTGGCTGATTCCACCGCGATCAGTGCGTATATCAATTATGCGCTTTGCCAGGAGCAATTGAGCAATTGGGAGGCCAGCCGAAAGGCACTTGTTCAGGCATTGCAAATGGCTCCTCAATATATCCCCGGCCATTATCATTTGGCCTATACGTATCAGCGCATGGATTCTGTGCAAAATGCAAAAAAGGAATACGAAACCGTGATTCAATTGGTGGATACAGCACGGGTAAAATATAAAAATGAACTTTACGATGCGTATCGGTATCTCGCGATTGTGGCATTGAGTGATAAAAACTGGTCAAGTGCTTTGGAATTTATCACCAAGGCGCTTCAACTCAAGCCCAATGAAGTCGAAATGGTGCTGTGGAAGGCACAGACCCTTCATGCATTGAATCGGAAAGAAGAAGCACGACGGGAATACGAACGGGTGTTGAAGTTGGATCCCAAAAACGAGGATGCAGAGAGGGGATTGAAGATTCTCGATTTGTATTAGTTTGAGGTTTTGCAAATTCAAAAAATGGTCACCCTGAACTTGTTTCAAGGTCTCATACAAGGGAAGATAGATGCCGAAACAAGTTCAGCATGACTTTTCAGTGACGAAATTTGCCAAAGTCGAATTGGTTTTTCATTTATCATTTTAATCACAAAAAGAAGGGGAGAGATCTATGAAACGGTGTGTCGTATGGATGGCTCTTGCATTTTTGATGGGGGGATGTGCAAAAAAATCTGTAAAACCTCAGATTACAGGCTGGGAATCTTTTCACGATCCCTTTCTCATGGTGGGGTTTAAGTATCCTCAAGGTTGGCAATTTACCCAGGACAATATGCGGTTTATTGCCTATTCTTCCCCTGAAGTTATCGAACGCTTTTACGATTACTCCCTCAAGGGAAAAGATGGAGGCCGTCTGATCGTTTCTTTTGAAAAAATGGACACACTCAAATCTTTGGATGTGCATGTGGAGGCGTTGAAGAACGATTTGGCCTCTGCCGGATTTGATATTCTTGAAGTGGTACCCAAGACAATTGCGAATCAACAGGCAATGCAAATCCATTATAGCGGATATGTGAGTACGGATTCTAAATTGGAAGCCATTCAATGTCTGGCGGTGAAGGATTCCTTTCTCTGCAGCGTGAAATTCGAAGCATTTAACAAGTTTTTCCCTGCCTACCAATGTGTGTATGATACTGCGTTGGCCACTCTCCATCTTCCGGTCTCAAGGGCCAAAATGACCCCTGAGGATTTGGCAAAACCCAGTGCAGAATTTAAAACCGAAGAGACGCCCTTTTTTAAGATTTCCATTCCTGCCAATTTTGAAGCCAGTAAACCTCCTGTCAAAGCTCCGGTGGAGTTTTCTTTAAATATTAAAGGCTATCGAGAAGATAGCAATATCTGGATTGATGTGATGCCAGCCAAAGGCCTTTCTCTTGAGAAAGTGGTGGAGCAAAATGCAAAGTATTACAAAGAAACTTCTCGGGGAGAAGTCACCATTGGTCAAGAGAAGGCCATTTATCTCAATTATTCGCCGAGGCAAGGGATCCAGAGTCGGGTGTACTTCTTGGTCAAAAATGATAAAATCTATCGTATCGTGTTCAATTATTTTGCAGAAATGAAGGCGGATTTTCTTCCTGCTTTTGAGAAGTCTGTCAATTCCATTCTCGTAAAGTAATCGAAGGGGAGAAAATAATGGTTTTACAAATTACGTGGGTGGACTGGCTTATCATTTTGCTTTATTTTGGCAGTGTATTGGGCATTGGATTTTATCTCAAGCGGTTTGCAGGGACTGGAGAAGACTTTTTCCTCGCAGGACGGAAGAACAGTGCCTGGGTGGCAGGATTGGCTTTTTTAAGTGCCAATATGGGAGCACTTGAGCTTATGGGCATGACTGGAAACACCTATGAATACGGAATGTTTGTTGCCCATTTTTATTGGATTGGGGCCATTCCTGCAATGCTTTTTCTTGCCATTTACATGATGCCGTTTTATTATTCCAGTAAAATTCATTCGATTCCAGGTTATCTTCGCTTGCGTTTTGACGAAAAGACCCGGGTTTTAAATGCCATTGCATTTGGGGTAATGACCTTACTGGTTTCTGGAATTAACCTCTATGCCATGGCCCTGGTCTTACGGACTTTTCTTGGTTGGAACTGGGATGCCTGTATGTGGGCTTCTGCGCTCACCGTAGCGATTTATGTGGCCATGGGAGGACTTCTTTCTGCAATTTTTACCGAAATTATTCAGTTTTTTCTCATTTGGTTTGGACTCATTTTGGTGACTATTCTCGGACTCATCGAAGTGGGTGGATGGAATGCGTTATTGGAACGTCTTCCTCCAGCCATGTCTGCTTTATGGTCCACTTCCACTGATCCTGCCAACAATGGGATGCAAGTGACCTGGCTTGGCATTGTGCTGGGGTTAGGATTTGTGCTTTCATTCGGATATTGGACAACGGATTTTTTGGTGGTTCAGCGTGCTTTTTCCTCCAAGGATCTCCGTTCGGCCCGTATGACCCCGGTCATTGCTTCCTTTTTCAAAATGGCCTTGCCGTTTATCGTGATCTTTGGAGGACTCATTGCCTGGGCCCTTGCTCGAGATCCGAGTTCCAATTTCTCTTTACTTGTCGAAGATGGACAAATTCGATACGACTCTGCTCTTCCCATGTTGATTAAACGGTATTATCCGACTGGGCTCATTGGATTGGGAGTGACTGCGCTTTTGGCAGGGTTTATGGCGGGTCAAGCAGGAAACATCAGTGCGTTCAATACCGTATGGACGTACGACATTTACCGTGCTGTCATTTATAAAAAAGGTTCAGATGCCCATTATGTATGGATGGGAAGAATGGCGACCGTGGCTGGAATTTTAATCAGTGTGGTGACTGCGTACTGGGCAAAATCTTTTCCCAGCATTATGGATTACATGCAAGCCATCTTTTCCTGGGTCAATGCCCCTCTTTTTGCGACCATGCTTTTGGGGATGTTTGTTCCGTGGATTACGCCCGACGGTGCTTTCTGGGGACTTATTGTGGGCATGCTTTCTTCGTTTGGGATGTTCATTGCGGTCAAAATGCATTGGATCTCAGCCAGTGTGTTGACATTGTCCCATTACGCCAGCGACATGGCAGCCAATTTTTGGCGGGCTTGGTGGGCCTGGTTGATTTGCTTTACTGTCACCATTGTGGTGAGCCGATTTACAAAACCAAAACCGAAGTCAGAGCTGGTCGGATTGGTCAAGGGTCTCACGCCTGTTCCAAAAGAAGAAGGGGTTCCTTTTTATCAACGGCCCACAGTCATGGCAGGGATTTCTATCGCATGCTTTATTGTTCTGAATTTGATTTTCTGGTGAAGGAGAGTTGAACATGGCAAAAGAAAGAATGCTTTCCATTTGGTTTTTTGTTGGGCTGATTCTTGTCGTCATGGGAACGATTGTGACTGGAACCGGAGTCTATTTTTTATTTAAACCTCATTATACGACGGTTCTTGCTCATCTCCATCCGAATCTTTGGTGGGGGCTGATCATGGTCATTGCAGGACTTTTGTTTCTTATCCCTTCGGCAAAGCGGGACTTAAGAAAATGAAAATTTATCTTCGACAAAATCTTCTTCGTTTTCTCTTTATTAAGGAAGAACTCCAGATGGACATGCATGTGCTGGCGTTTTTAAAAGCGTGGTGTGCGATCTGGAGCACAGAATAGTTTTTCCCCCTCCTATGTGATTGGCGGCTCCTTTCAGTTTTGGAGGGGCCGCTTTTTGTTTTATTAAGAAAGGATTGTGTATGAAGAAAAAAGATGAACAGAAATGGATTGTTAAAACCCAATTTTTTGAATTTGCGCATCCTCCCCGGGAATTGGTATTAGAATGCGGTCGAAAACTGGGGCCAATTCGGATTGCTTACGAAACATACGGCACATTGAATGAAAAACGCAACAATGCAGTCCTTGTATGTCATGCGTTTTCGGGCAATGCCCATGTGGCCGGATACCACAGCCCAGAGGACAAACAGCCGGGCTGGTGGGACAGTATGGTCGGACCAGGAAAAGGGATTGATACCAATCGATATTTTGTCATTTGCTCCAATGTGTTGGGCGGATGTAGTGGAAGCACGGGTCCTTCTTCGATCAATCCCAAAACAGGAAAACCGTATGGTCTCGATTTTCCCATTGTCACCATTCGAGACATGGTGGAAGCACAAAGGCATTTGATCGATTTTCTTGGAATTCCCCGGTTGCTTTCTGTGGTAGGAGGGTCCATGGGAGGGATGCAAGTCCTTCAATGGGTGGCATCATATCCGGATCGGGTGCGTTCCGCCATTCCCATTGCCACCACATTGAAACATTCGCCTCAGCAAATTGCATTTGACGAAGTGGGCAGACAGGCAGTGATGGCAGACCCCAATTGGCGCATGGGAGATTATTACGGGCACAAACCACCGGAAAGAGGCCTTGCACTGGCCCGGATGATTGGACATATTACTTACATGAGTGATCGAAGCATGGAAGAAAAATTCTCTCGTCGATTGAAAGAAAACAAGTACAGCTTCTCCTTTGGAACCGATTTCGAAGTGGAAGGATACCTGAAGTACCGGGGTGACAATTTTGTCAAACGGTTTGATGCCAATTCCTATTTATACATTACCAAGGCCATGGATTATTTTGATCTTTCTGGAGATAAATTGTTTCCTCATGGGTTGACAGTGAAAACCCGGTTTTTGGTCATTGCATTTAAATCGGATTGGCTTTATCCTGCTTATCAATCCCATGAGATTGTGCGTCTCTTAAAAATGAGAGGAGTGGATGCCACTTATTGTGAAATCAATTCCACATACGGCCATGATGCTTTTTTACTTGAAATTGAAGAAGAATCGCATCTCATTCGGCATTTTTTGGAAAAGACCCAGGAAATTGCAGATAAGGAGGACAGTGGATGCGTTTAGACCATCAAGTGATTTTTGATTGGATTGAACCTGGCGCTCGGGTACTGGATTTGGGTTGTGGGGAGGGAGATCTTTTGGCTGTGCTCACAGCGCAGAAAGGGGTCATTGGTCAGGGCGTTGAGATTAACGAAGAGGCCATTTATCGATGTGTAGAAAAAGGGGTGAGTGTCTTTCACAGTGATATTGAATCGGGTCTCGGCGATTTTCCAGATCAATCTTTTGATTATACCATTCTCAACCAGAGTTTGCAAGAAGTACGGAATATTGGTCATGTTTTGGATGAGGCCCTCCGCATCGGGAAAAAGGCAGTGGTAGGAATCCCCAATTTTGCACATCTTCGGGCGCGGGTTCGGCTTTTCTTCAGAGGCAGGACGCCCATTACCCCTGCGCTTCCCTACAGTTGGGCTGAGACCCCCAATATTCGATTTATGAGTATTATTGATTTTAAAAATTTTTGTCGAGTAAAAGGGTATCACATTTTAGATGCGCAATTTTTAGGGACCCATCGGCGAGTGCTTTTTTGGCCCAATTTGTTTGCTCTGAACGGGATTTTTTTGATCACAAAGGCAAAACATCTTGCTTGAAAACGCAAAAGGTACTATATTATTTTCAAAATGAGATTATGAGATGCCTTCTGAAAATCTAAAACTTTTTCAAAAACCCACGTTTAAAAAACCCTACTTGGTGGCAGGATGGCCGGGTATGGGCAATGTGGCGCTTACGGTGGTCACCTACTTAAAAGAAAAGCTTCAAGCCACTCCGCTCGGGGAACTCACTTCGCCCGAGTATTTTGCACCCACCAATGCGATAGTGTCGGATCAGGTGATTTTACCGCCTGCCCGTCCAGACAATCAGTTTTATTACTATTCCTCCCCAGAGTCCAAAAAAGATATTCTTTTTTTTATTGGAAGCGAACAACCAGTGCCTCATCGAGAATATGAATTTGCCATGGAGATTTTGCGAATTGCCAAGATGTGGGGAGTGTCTTTGGTATTTACAACCGCTGCTGCCCCTTCAGATATGAATTATTTTGATACGCCCAGGGTGTTTGCAGTCCCAAATGATAAGGATCTTTTGAATCGTCTCATGGAGTACAAAGTGCATTTTATGGGCGAAGGCCATATTGCAGGATTAAACGGACTGCTGATTAGCGCAGCTCGGGCCGTGAATTTGGATGGAATTTGTTTGCTAGGGGAAATCCCATTTTTTACAGCCCAACTGGAATTTCCAAGGGCCGCGCTTCAGATATTAAAGATTTTGGTGCAACTTTTAGGCGTGGAAATTGATCTTCTCGATTTGGAATTGTATGCTGAAAAAAGAGACAAGGAGATTGCTCCAATTGTCAATTTATTGAGTAAGGGATCACTCACTACGTCGGAAAAAGAACTTTCTGAAGAAGTTGCTGAGGAACCCAAAAAGGAGAAAGAAAAGACAATCCCTCCTTCTGTTCGGGCAAAGATTGAACGGTTGTTTCAAGAAGCAGAGACCGAGGGAAGCTACAAGGCCAAGATGCGGTTAAAAGAAGAATTGGATCGATGGGGGCTTTTTGAAGAATATCAAGACCGTTTTTTGGATTTGTTTCGTAAATCGTAATTTGAAAGGAGCCCGTATGAAGAGAGTGGGAAGTTTGGTCGTGGCGATTCTCGCCCTATGGGGATGTGGTCCCAAAGGTCCTCGGGTCGAAGTGGGAGGATTTTTCTTTAACTACGATGGCCTTGAATATCGAATTGAAAGTATTACTCCCAATTATTCTGAAGGATACAATATCCTCACCCGCAGGGAAGGGGATCGTTTGGTGTTAAAAGCCATTGATAAAGAACAAGATGGCCGGGTGGATGAGGTGGTCACAGGGAATATTTCTATCGAAGCGGCGCAAGCGATTTATCGAGAAGGGATTCTCGAGGGAGAGCGAAGAGGCTATATCAAGACGCGGACGTTTGCAAGGGAATATCGGACTTCCGATGGGCTGAACGATTACATTTTGGCCACGTATGTACTGGCCACAGGCGAGGTGTATAACAGATTCAGCGTGATCAAAAAATCCTTGGTCAAGGTTCCATGGGACGTGGTCATTGATCAGAATGCAGATGGGACTATTGATAAAATCGAAACCGGTGGGGAATTTCTCTCTTATTATCAGAATTTGTATGCCAAAGTATTGGAGAAAGGCCTTAAGGAAAAAAGAATAATGAAATCTGGAAAACGTTTTTTGGTGGTCATGTAAATTTTCTCTCACAAAATTGAAAGGAACATTTTATGCCTGTAGAGATTTGTCCAGTCATCACAAAACGGGATTTGAAAAAATTTGTTCTTTTCCCATACAAATTATATAAAAATAATCCTTACTGGGCGCCTCCCTTGCGCATGGATGAATTTCATACCTTGCGGAAAGATCGAAACCCTGCTTTTGAACATTGTGATGTGGGTCTTTGGTTGGCCTATCAGAATGGCAAAGTGGTAGGACGAATTGCCGGTATCATCAATCGATTGTTCATTGAAAAATGGAAGAAACGGTATGCCCGGTTCGGCTGGTTTGATTTTGTGGATGATTCAGAAGTTTCGAATGCATTACTCGAAACAGTGGAACAGTGGGCAAAAGAAAAAGGAATGGAGGCAATCCATGGTCCTTTGGGATTTACCGATCTGGATTATGAAGGCATGTTGGTGGAAGGATTTGAAGAATTGAGTACCATGGCTTCGGGATACAACTATCCATATTATCCTGGCCACATGGAGAAAAGAGGGTATCAAAAAGATGTGGATTGGGTGGAATATGAACTTTCTGTGCCTCCCACACCCAATCCCCAGGTGGAAAGAATTGCAGCGCTGGTCCAAAAAAGGTATCATCTTCGTTTGTTGGAAGCCAAAAATAAAAAAGAGTTGCTCCCTTATGCGCATGAATTGTTTGAGCTGATCAATCTCGCGTATGCCTCTTTATACGGGGTTGTTCCTTTAACGGAAAAACAAGTGAATTCATACATAAAACAGTATTTTGGTTTTATCCGTCCTGAATTTGTGCCCGTGGTCTTGGATAAAGATGGACGGATGGTGGCATTTGGAATTACAATGCCTTCGTTGTCCAAAGCCCTTCAAAAATGTCAAGGGAAGTTATGGCCTTTTGGGTTTATTCATCTTCTCCGCGCATTACGGAAAAACGACCGCGCCGATTTGTATTTGGTGGCAGTGCGACCCGATTATCAGAAAAAAGGGGTCAATGCCATGCTCATCCATCAAATGACCCTAGTGTATCAAAAATTAGGCATTACAAAAGTCGAATCCAATCGGGAATTGGAGACAAATCGCTTGGTGCAAGGCCAATGGAAATATTACGAAAGAAGACAGCACAAGCGGAGACGATGTTTTATTAAACATTTGACTTCTGCATAAGTCCTTTTTCTCTCCAACCATTGACAAAGGAATCATTCATGCATTCAGTGTACTTTGCTTTTGGGATTCACAACCATCAACCAGTAGGCAATTTTGATTTTGTGTTTGAAGAAGCATTTCAAAAAGCCTATTTGCCTTTTCTTGAACTCCTTGCACAGTATCCTTTTATGAAAATTGGCATGCATTATTCAGGGATTTTATTGGAATGGATTGATCAGCATCATCCGGAATACATTCAAAAGCTAAAAAAATTGGTCCACAAGGGACAAATCGAAATGCTCACGGGAGGATACTACGAACCCATTTTGATTTCCATTTCTGAAGAAGATCGATTGGGACAAATTCAAAAACTCAATCACTTTATTGAAAAACACATTGGCGACCGGCCCTTGGGAATGTGGTGTGCAGAACGGGTGTGGGAACCGCATTTGCCAAAAACCATGGTGGGAGCAGGGATTCAATACTCCATTTTGGACGATGCCCATTTTAAATATGCAGGCTTTGAGGAGCATGAACTGCACGGTTATTTTGTGACTGAAGAATTGGGAGATCGGGTCTATGTTTTCCCGATCAACGAAAAGCTGCGGTATGCCATCCCGTTTCGGGATCCAGAAAACACCATTGCGTATCTCCGGTCTGTTTCTGATCAAGGGGGTGGTTTGGTGGTCTTTGCAGATGATGGAGAAAAATTCGGTATTTGGCCAGAGACATACACCCATGTGTATGAACGCAAGTGGCTTGAACGCTTTTTTGGCGCATTGCAGGAAAACCAAGACTGGATCCATATGATTCATTTTCGAGAGGCCATTCAAACGCTTCCCCCTTTGGGGAGAGTGTATCTCCCCACGGCTTCGTATCGAGAAATGATGCACTGGGCCCTTCGATTGCCAGGCTACAAGAAATACGAAGAGTTCGAGACGATTTTAAAAAACCAAAACCTTTACGAGAAATACCACGTGTTTGTGCGAGGCGGATTCTGGAGAAATTTTTTGGCCAAATATCCTGAAGCCAACTGGATGCATAAGCGAATGCTTTCCATCAGTAAAAAAGTCTGGCGGGCTCAGAAAAGAATTCCTCGTGCCACTTTTCAAAAGGCGTTGGATCATGTATGGGCGGGCCAGTGCAACTGTCCCTATTGGCATGGCGTTTTTGGAGGATTGTATTTGCCCCATCTTCGGCATGCCAATTTTAGTCATTTGATTCAAGCCGAAGCCCTTGTGGAAAGGGCAACCCATTCAAACAAGAGTTGGATTGATTCTTTTTGCGAAGACATTGACGGAGATGGGCATCGGGAATACGGACTTTCCAATCGGGCACTGACGTTGATTTTTAGTCCAGTGGGAGGCAGAGTGGTCGAATGGGACGAAAAGACTTTTTTTGTCAATTTTTCTAACATTATGAACCGTCGGGAAGAAGGGTATCACCATTTGCTTTTACAGGCTTCGCACGCTTTGGAAAAGGATTCCCAAGCAGTGGCCAGTATTCACGATTTGGTTCGGGCCAAAGAACCAGGATTAGAAAAGAAAGTGGTGAATGATCCTTACTTTAGAGGCGGATTTTCTGACCATTTCTTCCCAATTGAAACCACTTTAGAGGATGTGGCGTATTGCAGAAACACAGCTCTTGCAGATTTTGTCCACAAAATGTACGATGTAAAAGAATACAAAGAGAAGAACACGCGGTGTCTGTGTTTTCAGTGCTACGGAGAGGTGCAAGTGGAAAATTGCGTTTTTCCTGTGCAGATTTCTAAAAAATTTTCCCTAAATTCCAGTTCTCAATTTCTTGTTCATTACACTGTGGAATGCAAAGAAGCAATTCCACAACCCCTTTTATTTGGAATTGAATTGGCCTTTGCTTTCACTTCTCCAAAAGATCCCCTGTCCTATTATTTGGTGAATCACAAGCGGATTGAACCTTCCCATTTGGGTACAATGGGGGAATGGAAAGAAGTTTCCCTATTTTCTTTGACCGATGAGAGATTGGGTTGTACCGTCATTACCGAACTCGATTCCCCTGCCACGGTGTGGCGATTTCCCTTAGAGACTGTCTCCATGTCAGAATCTGGATTTGAGCGGGTGTATCAGGGCTCGGTGTTGCTTTTACTTTGGAAAATCCGTTTAGACCCCAATCGTCCGTTTCAAGTGAGTCTTGTGGAAACCGTGCAATCCGTGAGCAAGTAAAATTTCCATGTGCTTTCATTTGGCTTTGACAAAAACGGTTCCAGAAATTGAGATGGCGTATCAAGCGATTTTTGAAAATAGAGAGGCTTTTGCGCCAATCTATCATGGCAATGGATTTTTGCGCATTTCGTGGCCTGTGATTTCCAATGACATGCCTTCCCGGATTCGTTTTTTTCAATGGGGGCTTATTCCGAAATGGGTTCGAGCGCCTGAAAAAGCAGAAAAAATCCAACTCCGTACATTAAATGCACGGGTGGAAACTGTTTTGGAAAAGCCTGCATTTCGGGAGGCTGTCCGGAATCGTTGTTTGATCCCAGTGACTGGCTTTTTTGAATGGATGCCAATCGGAAAAAAGAAATATCCCATGTTTTTTCGAAAAAAAGATGAAACCCTTTTTTCTCTGGCAGGAATTTGGGAAACGTGGGTTTCTCCTTTAAACAAAGAAAAAATTTGGACATTTTCCATTTTGACTGCACCTGGAAGAGGAGCACTGGAAGGTTGCCATTGGATTCCTCCCCGGATGCCGGTCATCTTATCCCAATCCCATGAAAAGGAATGGCTTTTCGGCCATGTTCCGGTGGAAGCCCTCTCGAATCTTGTTCAGATCGACGATTCTTTTGTGGGATATCCTGTCAATAAATTGCTTTTTCAAAATCCAGAGTATTTCATGAGGCCAGAAGTGCAATCCCCTGAAGAGGATGGGCAATCGTCATCATGGACTTTATTGATGAAGTGACATTTTGGGTGCATGGGGGAAAGGGTGGAAATGGATGTATCAGTTTTCGAAGGGAAAAATATGTGCCGAAAGGCGGACCGGATGGGGGAGACGGAGGTCGGGGAGGGAGTGTCATTTTAAAAGCAGATCCTTCTCTCACCACGCTTTTCGACTATCGGTTGCGGAAGCATTATCGTGCACAGAACGGAGCGCACGGAAAAGGGAAAAACATGCACGGAAAGGATGGGGAAGATATTGTGCTTCCTGTGCCTGTTGGCACTCTGGTGTATGACGCGGAATCAGGAGCGCTTTTGGCCGATCTTGTGCAGCCGGGTCAATCCATTGTCGTGGCAAAAGGAGGGAAAGGGGGAAGGGGAAACGTGCATTTCAAGACCAGCACTTTTCAATCGCCGGAAAAGGCAGAATCCGGAGAACCTGGGGAAACACGACATGTTCGTCTTGAGCTCAAATTACTGGCCGATGTGGGATTGGTGGGCATGCCCAATGCAGGAAAGTCCACCCTTTTGTCCCGGATTTCCAGTGCACGACCCAAAATTGCAGACTATCCTTTTACCACACTTTCTCCCCATCTTGGTATTGTGTATCTGGATGGGTATCGAAGTTTTGTGGCTGCCGATATTCCGGGCCTCATTGAAGGGGCTCATGCAGGAAAGGGGTTGGGTGATCGATTTCTCCGTCATATTGAAAGAACCCGGGTTCTGGTCTTTCTCATTGAAGCCCATTTGCCCAATCCAGAGCATACATTCGAGATTTTGTGGAATGAACTTGAACAATTTAATCCAGAACTGGTTAAAAAGCCGTGGATTGTGGGGCTTTCCAAAATTGATCTTGTGCCTGAGGAGGAGAGGGCCTCTCTTCCTCAACACATCAAGACCGGAATGTGTATTCCTTTCTCTTCAGTCACAGGAGAAGGGATTCTAGAGCTAGTGGAAACCATGGCTAAATATTTGTATGAAAAAAATGAATGAAAAAGAACTCTTTGCGCTTTTAACGCTTTGGTCTGTTCCCAATGTGGGGCCCAAGCGGATGCGACAGCTCGTGGCGCATTTGGGGAATCCGAATGCTGTGTGCAATGCAAAAAAGAAAACGCTTATGGAAGTCGACGGAATTGATGAAAAAATAGCAGAATGTATTCTCGGTCAACAAGATCCTCACTTTGCAGAAGATCAACTCCATCGTGCAGAAAAAGCCCAGGCCAGGATCGTGACGTATTGGGATGAGGAGTATCCAGAGATTTTAAAAAATATTCCAGATCCTCCAGTGCTTCTGTTTGTGAAAGGGCCACTTTTTCATTCTCGGTTGGCAGGCGTGGCCTTGGTGGGCACGCGTTTCCCTTCTTCCTATGGTCGACTGATGGGTGAGAAATTGGCCTGTTTTCTTTCCCATCGGCATATTTCTGTGGTCAGTGGCTTGGCCAGGGGGATTGACACCATTTGTCATCAATTTGCACTCCAGGGTCCTGGAAGTACCGTGGCTGTTTTGGGTTCAGGCATTGATGTGATTTATCCACCAGAAAATCGTCGACTGTATCGGGAAATTGCAGAAAAAGGGAGTTTGATTTCAGAATTCCCCATGGGGACCTCGCCTGAGGCTCCCCATTTTCCTCGTCGGAATCGGATCATCAGTGGTCTTTCCTATGGGACTGTGGTGATTGAAGCAGGGGAAACCAGTGGCGCGTTAATTACAGCAGAAATGGCTTTAGAGCAGAATCGGGAAGTCTTTGCAGTTCCTGGAAATGCAACCAGTCCAAAAAGCCGGGGCACCAATCGACTCATTCAGCAGGGGGCCAAACTCGTGTTAGAAGGGGAAGATATTCTTGCAGAGCTTCCTTCTCATATCGGAAAAGAAAGCGCAAATGTACCTGTTTTTGATCCTTCCATTTTTTCTGAAACGGAAAGAAAAGTATGGGACACTCTTTCTTTTGAACCTTTGCACATTGACGAAATTGCCCAAGGGACTGGTCTGGCCATTTCTGAAGCTTTGACCATTCTGTTGAACCTGGAACTCAAGGAATGCGTACAACAATTACCAGGAAAACGATTTATGAGGCGAATATGAAGTCCAAAGTCGCAATCCTTCGATGCGAAGAATACGAATCTGAAAAAGTATTTGACGCTGTCCATCAGGCCTTTGAATTTTTTGGTGGGATCAAACAATTCGTGAAACGTGGCCAAAAAGTGCTTTTAAAGCCCAATATGCTCTCTGCAAGAACTCCGGAAAAGGGCGTGACCACACATCCTCTTGTTTTGGAAGCCGTGGTGAGAGAAGTGCAGTCTGCGGGTGCCAAAGTTTGGATTGGAGATAGCCCCTCGGGAGCCTTGAAAGGGGTGCGACGCTGTTGGGAAAATACTGGATTTTTGGCCGTGGCTGAAAAAACAGGGGCCCAACTCATTCATTTTGAAGCCAGCGGAATTTATCAAAAAGAAGTGCGAGGCATTCGGTATCATGTGGCTCGGCCTGTTGTGGAAGCCGATGTGGTGATCAATTTGCCGAAATTTAAGACCCATGGTGTCACTTTGTTTACTGGAGCGATCAAAAATTGTTACGGCGCACTTCCTGGATTTCAGAAGGCCATTTTTCACAAAATGTATCCTCATCCCGATGCGTTTAGTGAAGTGCTTGTGGACGTGTATAGCATTGTCCGTCCCCATTTTACCTTGATGGATGGCATTTTGGGCATGGAAGGCAATGGACCTGCGACAGGGACCCTTCGAAAAACCGGTTTAATTTTTGCTAGCCCAGATGGAGTGGCTTTGGACGCAGTGGCTTCTCATGTCATGGGATTTAAGGAAGGGGAAGTGGATGCGGTTCGGATTGCAGGAGAAAGAGGAATTGGGCAATCCAAACTTTCCGAAATCGAAATCTTGGGGGAATCCCTGGAGGCGGTCTGTTTTCATGATTTTTCCAGACCTTCGAATCGTTTCATAAAATGGGTGCCCACGTTTCTTGTCCACTGGGTTGGGCAATGGGTTTGGGTAAGGCCCAAAGTGGATAAGGAAAAATGTACAGGATGCCAAATTTGTGTCCATAGCTGTCCTGTGCACGCCATTCACATGGAAGATGGAAAACCTGGGGTGGATTATGATCAATGCATTCATTGTCTCTGTTGTAATGAATCATGTCCTGAATCTGCAATGATTCAGGAATTTTCCTGGCTTGCACGCTGGTTTCGATAAATTTATCTTTTGAGGAAGCATATGGAGGAAAAAGTGGGAAAACCTTCAAACTTTATACGAGATATCATCATCGCAGATTTAAAAAGCGGAAAGCACAAGAGCATTGTCACCCGTTTCCCTCCAGAGCCCAATGGATATTTACACATTGGGCATGCCAAGGCCATTTGCATTAATTTTGGATTGGCAGAAGAATTTGGAGGGAGGTGTCATTTACGATTTGATGATACCAATCCCATGAAAGAAGATCAAGAATACATTGATGCCATTATCGAAGATGTTCGCTGGTTGGGCTTTGAATGGGGGGAGCATCTCTATTTTGCCTCAGATTATTTTGAACAAATGTTCGAATGGGCGGTGGAGCTCATCAAAAAAGGAAAAGCCTATGTGGATGATCTTTCTGCCGAGGAAATTCGACAATATCGAGGCACACTCACTGAGCCAGGGAAAGAAAGCCCGTATCGCAATCGGTCCGTGGAAGAAAACTTGGATCTTTTTTACCGAATGAGAAATGGCGAATTTCCGGATGGGGCCAAAGTGTTACGGGCCAAAATTGACATGGCTTCTCCCAATGTGAATATGCGAGACCCTGTGATGTATCGGATTATTCACGCTTCTCATCCGCATACAGGGGATCAATGGTGCATTTATCCCACCTACGATTGGGCCCATGGATTGGAAGATTCCATCGAAGGCATTACCCATTCGATTTGTACGTTGGAATTTGAGGACCACAGACCTTTGTACGATTGGTTTTTGGATCAATTGGGAATTCATCACCCTCAACAAATTGAATTTGCGAGATTAAATCTCAGCTATACAGTGTTGAGCAAACGAAAGCTTCTCGAACTGGTCGAAACTGGAGTGGTTTCAGGTTGGGATGACCCCCGCATGCCGACCCTTGCGGGATTGAGACGAAGGGGCTATACGCCCAGTTCGATTCGAGAATTCATTGATCGGGTTGGAGTGGCCAAGAACGAAAGTGTGGTCGACGTGGCGCTTCTTGAATTTTGCATTCGGGAAGAATTGAATAAAACTGCGCCTCGGGCGTTTGCAGTGTTTCGTCCACTTAAACTGGTCATTGAGAATTATCCTGAAGGTCAGACCGAATGGCTGGATGCAGTAAATAATCCTGAAGATCCTTCGAGCGGCACAAGAAAAGTGCCTTTTTCAAAGGTGCTCTATATCGAAAGGGACGATTTTCGAGAAAATCCTCCCAAAGAGTTTTTCCGTCTGGCTCCAGGAAGAGAGGTCCGACTCCGGTATGCGTATTATGTGACGTGCAAAGAGGTCATCAAAGATGCAAAAGGCGAAGTAATCGAACTTCGATGCACGTATGATCCTCTTACCAAAGGAGGAGACTCTCCTGATAAAAGAAAAGTCAAGGCCACTTTGCATTGGGTTTCTGCAGAACATGCGTTTCCTGCAAAGGTGCGATTGTACGATCGGTTATTTACTGTACCAGATCCGGAAGATCATCCCGGAGTGGATTTCAAAACGTTTATTCATCCGAAATCACTTGAAGAAATCACGGCCTATCTTGAACCTTCCTTGAAACAAGCCAAGCCAGAACAGAGATACCAATTTGAACGGCTGGGATATTTTTTTGTGGATCCCAAGGATTCAAAACCTGGACAACCAGTATTCAATCGCATTGTGACTTTAAAGGACACTTGGGCAAAGATTGAGAAACGGCTTCACTCGGGGTCCTGAATTTCTCGATATGGGATAAGCAATGATCGAACTGTCTCATGTGAGTAAAACGTATCCTCCCAACACCAAAGCAGTCGAAGATCTCACCTTCATTGTTCCTCCTGGCGAAATTGTGGGATTTTTAGGCCCGAATGGTGCGGGAAAGACCACTACACTCAAAATGATTACTGGGATTTTAACACCTGATACGGGAGAAATCCGGGTATGCGGATTGGATGTGGTCAAGGATTCACTAAAAGCCAAGCAGAAGATCGGTTTTGTGCCAGATAATCCCAACATGTTCCTCCGTCTCAAAGGCGTTGAATATTTGAATTTCATGGGAGACGCGTATGATGTGCCCACAGAGTTGCGGCGAGAGCGAATTGCATTGCTTTCTAAAATTTTTGAAATCGACCATGCGCTTTCCGATTTTCTTGAGAATTATTCCCATGGGATGCGTCAGAAAGTGATTTTGATCAGTGCTTTGATGCATGATCCTGAAGTCTTGGTATTGGACGAACCCATGACCGGATTGGATCCCAAGGCGGTTTTTGCATTAAAGAATTTGCTACGGGAATGCGCAGAAAAACATAAAACGGTTTTCTTTTCCACCCATATTTTGGATGTGGCAGAACGATTTTGCGATAAGGTGGCTTTGATTCACAAGGGGCAACTTCTTTTTTACGGAACTTTACAGGACATGAAAAAGCACTGTCAGCGGGATGCTTCCCTTGAAACGCTTTTCTTGGAAATGACTGAGAATGCGTAGATTTTTTCACTTGGCCTGGGTATTGTTTAAGAACAGCAGGGCATCTGTGTCTTTAGGCCGGTCTTCTCGTTTTCGACGAATTTTTGGAATCTTGCTTTTTGTCCTGGCGATTTTTCCACTGATGATCCAAATGTTTTCATTGTCATATCGATTGTTTCATTCTCTTGCAGTGGTCGATCGGCTTGAGTTGGGAATGGCCTTTGGGTTGTCTGCTTTTGCCCAAATGGTGTTTGTGTTCAGCATTTTATATGTTTGGAGCATATATTTTCATGCCCAAGACATAGAATATTTACTTCCCCTTCCTTTTAAACCTGGAGAGATTTTGGGGGCCAAATTTTTGGCCACCTTATTGTATGAATATGTCACAGCCTTTGTCCTTCTGGCTCCCCTATTTTTGGCTTTTGCTTTTGTGATCAAACCGGATTTTCTTTATGCGATCTATGCAGGAATTGTGTTTTTCATGGCGCCGGTCATTCCTTTGAGCTATGCTTCTTTGTTTGTTTTTCTTTTATTCCGTTTTTTCCCATTGAGCAAAAAGAGAGACCAATGGGGGAAATGGAGTGGAATTTTTAGTATTCTTTTGGTGTTGGGTCTAAATTTCTTTTTTCAAACGCTTTCTGCACGAGAAAGAATGGGTCAACTCTCGCAATGGATATTGCATGTGTCTCACGGCACATGGATTTCTTTTTCTCAATATGCATTTGGGAGTCTATTGGCCAGTCGGTCTTTGGTCCACCCCCATTCGCTTCACGCATTTTTCTCTCTCTTAGAATTTTGCCTGTGCAGTGTATTGGCGTTGGTCGTGTTTTTGTTCATGGGAAACCAATTCTATTTCCAGTGGCTTTCTCCCCTCAGAGGCATTGCTGGAGCAAAAGAAAAAAAACTGGTTTTGGCTGAACTAAAAAACGCGCCGGTGTGGAAAACCTATTGGCGTAAAGAAATGCGCATTCTTTTTCGGGACCCTGGATTTTTTGTGCACTGCATTGTCATGGGATTTATTTGGCCAATCTTTTTTCTCCCTGCTTTTTTCTTTGGAGGGAGTCAAGGGATGTCCCTTTCTTTCCAGGACATTCGGCATTTTGCTCATACCCCTTTCTTTTATTTGGTTCCGCTTGTCTTGGGAATGGTTCTTTCTGCGTCCAATGCCATTGCCTCCACTTTTCTCTCTCGAGAAGGAAAACAGATATTGATGATGAAATATCTGCCCATTCCATTTTCCACACAAATTTTGGCCAAGGCCGCAAGTGCGTTTTTCGTGAGTTTTCTTGCGGGTTCATTTTGGTTTTCCCTATTCATTCTTTTGGTTTTTCCTCCCTGGATGTCTATTTGGGGAGGATGGATTCTTCTGGCCTTGGGTGCGGGCTTTTCCGTCATGAGCGGAATGGCATTGGATTTACTTTTTCCAAAATTTACGGTAGAAAATCCGTATAAGGCTGTTCGGCAAAATCTCAACGTGTATCTTCATCTCATTGGGAATGTGGTTCTGGCAGTGCTCATCGGAAGTGGAATTGCAGGAGCACATCTTTCTCATTCTTCTTGCTTCTGGATATTATTTTTGTTATTTTTAGTGTTCAATTTTTCTTTTTATGGATTTCTGGTTTCTCGTGGAAGGCGTTTGTTTTCTCAATTGATTTTATAACGATCCATGTTTTTTAAGAAGAAATCGAAAATCAAAATGGCTTTGGTGCTTGGAGGGGGAGGGGCCAGAGGGCTGGCCCATATCGGGGTTTTAAAGGTCTTGGAGCGAGAAAATATTCCCATTGATTATATTGTCGGAACCAGTGCCGGTGCCATCATCGGTGGATTGTATGCACAAACTGGGAAAGTGGCTGAAGTGGAGCGACGGATTCGAACGTATTTGCAAAGTCCTCCATACAAACAAATTGCAAAATCCTTGGAAAAAACAAAAAAGGATTCCACGGTTGGTCCTTGGATTGATCGATTGACGCATTTTATTAAACATCAATACATGTTTGCTCGGTCTTTGACTTCGTTGAGTCTTTTAGAAAAGAAAATCTTAGAAGAGGCAATTGCTTTCCTTTTTGATGAACAAGATATTCAAACCCTGCACATTCCTTTTGCCGCAGTCGCGACCGATCTTTTCCAAGGGGAAGAAGTGGTTTTCACTTCGGGTTCGATTCGAAAAGCCATTTTTGCCAGTGCAGCGATTCCTGGGGTATTTCCTCCTTTGCGTTGGGACGGAAAGTACTTGGTGGATGGATGTGTGTTGGCCAATTTGCCCATTCGACAAGCGTATCAGTTGGGGGCAGATCGCGTCATTGCAGTGGATGTGACTCGGGATTTCTCTCGGAAACAAACATTTGCGAATGGCATTGATGTTTTATTTCGGGCCGATGAAATCACTGCGCATCGGTTGTATTCACTCCAACTTCAAGAGGCTTCTTTGGTGATTCGGCCAGAAATGGGGGATGCCCATTGGGCTGATTTTCACCACATGGATGCTTTTATCCGCCTTGGCGAGCTTGCCGCAGAAAAAGCCCGTCAAACGCTTCATGCAATGGCTTTTTCTTCTCAAGGATTTTGGAAACCGTTTTGGAATAAAAAACAATGGAGAAAGGAGTTCGTATGAAAAAAGACACATTTGGAATGATGCCAGATGGAACTGTGGTTTCTCTTTATACACTGGAGAATCGGAATGGAATGAAAGTCACACTGATTGATTACGGAGCCACTGTTGTCAATTTATGGGCACCGGATCGCAATGGCCGGTTTGATGATGTGGTGCTGGGTTTTTCTTCTCTGGAACAGTATTTGGAACATTCTTTTTTCTTCGGATGTACGATCGGCAGGTATGGAAACCGGATTGCGTACGGCCGTTTCCAAATTGATGGACAAGAATTTGTTCTGGCTTGTAACAATGGGCCTCACCATTTACATGGGGGTATCCGCGGGTTTGATAAAGTGGTATGGAAAGCAAAAGAGACGGTGACAGATCAAGGAGAAGGGGTTGCGTTTTCTTATCTCAGCCGAGACGGAGAAGAAGGGTATCCAGGGAATCTCCAGGTGAATGTGCTTTATCTTTTAACGGATCAAAATGAATTAAAAATCGAGTATTCAGCCACCACAGACAAAAAAACCATTGTGAATCTCACCAACCATTCGTATTTTAACCTTTTGGGAGAAGGCAATGGTGATATTCTCGGTCATGAACTCATGATCAAAGCCGATTATTTTACCCCTGTGGACGAAACGATCATTCCCACAGGTGAATTGCGTGCTGTATCTGGAACGCCGTTTGACTTTACTCAGCCCAAACCAATTGGGAAACACATTGAGGCATCGGATGAACAGCTTTTCTTTGGAAAAGGATACGACCATAATTTTGTTTTAAAAACAAAAGATGACCATCAACTGGGATTGGTCGCGTATGTCCACGAGCCCTCTACAGGCCGGATCATGGAAGTATATTCCACTGAACCAGGGGTTCAATTCTATACTGGGAATTTTTTAGATGGGAGGGCCAAGGGGAAAAAAGGAAAGACCTATCACCGGCGTTCAGGATTTTGCCTTGAAACCCAACATTTTCCCGATTCTCCCAATAAACCCAATTTCCCTTCTACACTTCTTTGCCCAGGAGAAGTGTATCAAAGCACCACAATTTATAAATTTGGCGTAAAGAAGTAATTCTCAACAGAAGCGAATTGCATTGATGTCCATGATTTCCGCCATTGTGCTTTTGTTTTTGGTGATTGATCCCATTGGGAATATTCCCTTATTTCTGGTGGCGCTAAAAGAGGTGCCTCTCTCTCGGCATCGTCACATTATTCTTCGAGAATCTGGAGTGGGGCTTGCGATTTTGGTGCTTTTTCTCTTTACGGGTCGATACATTCTCATGGGACTCAATATTTCTCAATCGAGTTTGAGTATTGCAGGCGGAATTATTCTTTTTATCATTGCGATCAAAATGATTTTTGCTGGATCAGAGGCCATTTTTGGGGATAAAGTTACAGGAGAGCCTTTCATTGTCCCATTGGCCATTCCGCTGATCGCTGGGCCCTCTGCCATGTCCACGGTGCTTCTTCTCATGGCCAGAGATCCTTCCCGATGGTTGGAATGGTTTTGTGCTTTGGTATTGGCATGGGGGCTTTCGCTCTGTATTTTGATTTTTTCTTCCAAAATTGCCAAGTTTCTGGGTGAAAGGGGCATTACAGCCATTGAGCGTTTGATGGGAATGATTTTGGTCACTGTGGCAGTGGAAATGTTTATTTCTGGAATCCGTCAATTGTTTCCTTGAAATCGAACGTTGGCAAATTTTTCATTTGATGGGGTCAAATGATTTTTCCCCTGGGTTTCTGCTGAGACAGTGCGAATGACTCTTTTCTCGCTGGGGTTTCCCTGATTCTCCCAGGTGAGGATTCATGCTTCATACAATGGAAGACAAAATAGATGCCGAATCAAGTTCAGCATCTATTTTTACCCAGAAATCAGGCAAAGAAAAAAGGGCTCTCCAAAAGAGCCCTTTTGATTTTAAAGGTCCGAATGGACTTTACTTGACTGTGAGGATCTCTCTCAACCGAATGTCTGCAGAAGAACTTCCTACAAGAATTTCAAATTCACCCGGTTCAACCACTTTTTTCATTTCTTTGTTGTACATGGACAAATGCTCTGGTGTCAATTGAAATGTCACGGTTTTGGTCTCCTTGGGCGCAAGCGAGATGCGTTTGAATCCTTTGAGCTCTTTTACAGGCCGAGACACACTCCCCACCACATCGTGAATATAAAGCTGGATCACTTCGTCCCCGGCTCGAGAGCCTGTATTTTTTACGTCCACTGCCACTTCCACAGTGTCTCCCACTTTAATCACGGATTGCGAAAGGCGGAGATTGGAATATTCAAATGTGGTATACGAAAGTCCGTATCCAAAGGGGAAGAGCGGTTTTCCGGACATGTCCACGTAATCATAGCCTCTGCCCGTGGGTTTGTGATTGTAATACAATGGGCATTGGCTTGAAGAAAGCGGGAATGTGATGGGCAGTTTCCCGCCTGGACTGACTTCGCCAAAAAGCACATCGGCAAGGGCATTGCCAGTTTCTTCGCCCAAATACCAGGCTTCCACCACGGCATCCACTCGGTCAATCCAATTTCGCATGTCAATGGCGCTTCCTCCAAAGAGCACCACCACCGTGGGTTTTCCTGCTTCGACTGTGTTTAAGATGAGCTTTTCTTCTGCTGGCGGAAGGCTAATGTCGGCCCGATCTCGCCCTTCGCCTTCATGGATGCCGACCGCGACAATGGCCACCTCAGCCTGGCGCACCAGGTCCATGGCTTCTTGAAGGGGTTTTTCTGCGTCTTTTTGGGTAATATCCCAGCACAAGAATGCAGACGCACCAACCGAATTTTCATAATATTCAATTTTCAAATCGTAGAATTTTCCCTTCTCAAATCGAATGGGTACAAAATCTGGGGAAGGGGCCCGATCGTACCAGCTTTCTGAAACTTTTTTCCCATTGATAAAAATGCGAGCCCCATCATCGGTGACTGCAATCAATCGGTACGAGCCAGAGACAGGGGCTTTGAGTTTCCCAGTCCAGCGGATGGAAAATCGATCCGGTTTCAGCTTTGGATCCGGCGAACCATCCCCCCAAGCGAATTCAATGTTTTTATCAATCCGGACCAAGGTGGGTTTTCCTTCCAATTTGGGATTGTCATAATATTCACCCAAAAGGCCGTTTTGCTTTCCATCGGGTGTGAAAAGATATTCTGAGGGAATTGGAGGATACCCCATGGCATCCAATGAGGCCACGCCAGGCGCAGAATAAATTTTGGCATTCGGAACTGCATTTTGAATTCCTTCTACCAAAGAGACAGTCTTCATTCCCCATCCGCTGTATCCGCCCAATCGGACTGTATTGGCCAGTGGGCCGATCACTGCAATGGATTTGATTCCCTTTGAAAGAGGAAGCACATCCCCTTCATTTTTGAGTAGCACAATGGCCTTTTGTCCTGCTTTTCTGGCCAAGGCCCGGTGTTCTGGAGAGTCGTTCACGCGTTCCGCTTCAGTCGGATCTGCAAACGGATTTTCAAAAAGCCCTAACTGGAATTTGACTCTGAGCACCCGTCGCACCGATTCGTTCAGAATTTCTTCTGAGACCAAGCCTTCTTTGACCGCTTCGAGTAAGGCATCTCCATACATTTCCACATTGGGAAGTTCTACATCCAAACCTGCACTCAAGGCCTGGGCCGCAGTTTCTTTTTCTGTTCCCGCAGTGTGATGCATGTACATAATGCCAGAGACTGCGCCATAATCCGAAACGACAAAGCCCTGAAATCCCCATTCTTTTCTCAAAAGATCGGTGAGGAGCCATTTGTTGGAAGAACAGGGCGTGCCATCATACGAATTGTACGCGGACATGATGGATCGAGCGCCTGCTTCCCGAACACACGCTTCGAATGCAGGAAGATAAATTTCTCGCATGAGCCGTTCTGAAAAATGTACAGGATTGGAATCCCGTCCTCCATCTCCAATATTGGCTGCATAATGTTTGGGTGTGGTCACTACCCCCATTTCTTCAAATGCCTTACAAAAAGCCACGGCCATGCGGGACGTGAGGTACGGATCTTCGCCGTACGTTTCTTCTGTACGTCCCCAGCGAATGTCTCTGGCAATATTGATCGTGGGCGAAAGCACCTGCCGGATGCCTCGACTTTTTACTTCTGTGGCAATGGCCTTGGCCTCTTCATACACCAACTCCGGATCCCATGTGGCGGCCATGGCAATGGATTGGGGAAAGCTGGTGGCTTTGTTGCCCAAAAGGCCGTGTAAGGCTTCGTCGTGCATGAGAATGGGAATGCCCAAACGGGTTTGTTTCACCATGAAGGATTGAATTTCATTGAGTCGTTCTGCAGCTTCCTTGGCAGAATACGGTCGAAGAATGCATCCCAATCCGCCAATGCCCTGCGGACCAATTTTCCGCAATGCATCGGCGCGCACGTAGCATTGGAGTTGTGCCACTTTTTCTTCCAAAGTCATCCTGGAGAGGAGATCTTCGACCCGTTTTTCAATGGGCAGTTGAGGATTTTTGTAATCCGGAAGATCTGAGGCTTTTACACCCAAATAGGGCCATCCTGTAAGAGCCAAAATAAGCACAGTTCCAACAAGCGAGAAAAAAGTATTCTTCATAACACACCTCTTTGTTTTAACCACGTTTTTTAAAGATAGAATCTGTTTTGTAATAAATCAAGAGAAAATGTGGGAGATCACAAGATAAAGAAAGTGCTTTATCTTGTCCGATTTTGGAGAGGTTTTAAAAAAATGGTCACCCTGAACTTGCATTGACGAAATTTGCCAAAGTCGAGTCAAAAAATAAAAAGTGCTTGACATTAAATAAATAAATAAATTGTCACCATTCAGTATACATCGGACAATTCAACGTTTTAAAAAGGGTCCTGAATATTCCATAGAGATTTGACCTGTAAATTTTTTAAAATAGATGTTTCTATTGGTAGTAACTCAATGAAGGAGGGTTTATGGGTTTTAAAAAAATACGCTTTGTTTTATTGCTGGGGATTCCAGCGTGGGTCTTCGGTTCTTCTCATTCTGTTCCGGTGTTGAGCTATGGGAATCGGCTCGATTTTACTGTTTTCAATTCTGGATCCGTTGAAATGGGAAAAATCTGTGTCACAGTATATTCCAAACCAGACTGGATCTCTTTTTCATCCTCACGGGAGGAGATTGATATTCTTCCCGCGAAGGAGAAGCGGGTTGTTTCCTTTTTCTTCGATGTCATCACCTCTGAAGCAGGACTGAACGGTGAGATTGAGCTTCAGATTATGGATTTGCACGGTCAGATGATCGGTAGAAAATGCCTTGAGTTGGTGACTCAACTTACCGAAGATCAATCCAATTTGGCTTTGAATTATCCCAATCCTGGCAATCCTTCCATGACAATTCCCTTTGTTTTGACAAAAGAAGCAGAGGTCTCGCTTGTGATTTACAACATGCTGGGTCAGGAAGTCCGGATACTTTTCCAAGGCAAAAAAATGCCGGGTCATTGGGAAGTGTATTGGGATGGTAAAGACAAATGGGGTATTCCTGCTCCCAGTGGGACATATTTGGTTCGCCTCAAAGTCGTCGATGCTTTTCGTACACAAATGTTCACACGCAAGGTAATAATTCAGAAATAAGGGAGGTGCCATGAGAATAAGATTCTTTGCTTTTTGCATTTTTATTTTTATGCTCCATCCGCTTTTTCCGCAAGTGGTCATTGAAGATAGTATTGTGGTGAGTCCAAAAGCATTTCCTATCCCGAATTTTGAAGACGTAAAGCTTCCTCCTGCAATTTATATCAATCCAGTCACTGGCCAGAGAGATACCCTTTTCCCAAGGGAGGTCACCTACGAAATAGTTCAGAAAGAAGAGCATGTAGAGAAATCTGTCCCTTTGAAGACAGCCGGGATTTCGACCAATTACTATGTGATATTTACTGCCAAATACTGGACCAGTGAGTGCCCTGAAAATGTGATTCAAAAGCAATATCAAATTCGAGTGGCAGTGATCACTGCTCCACCTGGAAGTGAGCATCACGTTCGGGTTTTGTATGCGAACTTTGATCATCGATGGGATACAATTCGTTATAGACCTTTAGGAAACGATAAAGTTTATTTCTATGTAATAAAAATGCTTCCCTGTGAATGTGAGGAGTATGAAGTGTGTCAGATACCCAATCCTTCGAATCCAGAGGAACTACTTACAATTTATCTTTATATTTGTGAAATTGCAGATACCAGTGTGCCCTCTACTCAAACAGAAGATCTTGGCGATGGGATAAAAGTGTACACAATGACTTGGCCTTATGCAGCAATTACAGACACAGTGATTCCGCCTTATCGGTATGAAGTCCTGTTGCCCGATACCTTGCCTACTCGCACAGCTACTCCGGTCATTGTGCAGGCAAAAGATCGAAAAACCGGAGAAAATTATTACGGGATAGATCCCAATCTTAGTTTTGCAATATGGACTGACGAAGCTGGAGAACGGCTTGGCGTATTGCGGGAGTTGAAATTAGCGAAGAATATTTCTGAGGAAAACCCAAGGGAAATTCAGACTACGCCTTATCTCACGAATTATTTTTCACTGAATACGGGTATGGTGATGTACCTGGCAAATGGCGAAACTCCCCAATCGCCTACTCCCATCCAGATTTTTGTTAACGATGCCTACGAAGTGCCTGGGCAAGGAAATATGGTCGTTGTGGGAGGGGACACTTTCACTATAACTATTCCTCCTCCCCAAGAAATTTGGCCGACATTACGGCCTGAAGACGGTGGAAATCCTAATGGTCGCAACCAAAAGAGTGAGATCGTGGTTTTACTGAGGAGACATGGTCAACCTGTGGAAAATCACAATGTCACTATTGCGGTTGAAATGATCTTACCATCAGGCGGACATGATCACACAAATCAGCCGGCATTAAATTTGCGAGGACACTTGAGAGCAGAAGGGGCAAGGGTTGTTGAAGGAGATGGCACGGTAACTGCGCCGACCAATTCGCAGGGAAGGATTATGGTGACTTACACTGCGGCGCAATTTGGGGGTAGGTATGTGCTGATGGCCAGAACCAATATGGATGGGAGAAATCTTGAAGCCAGGGATACTTTGACAGTGAGGGTGCCGGGATTGGTAGATTTTGCTAGCATTCCATCCAACCTATGGAATTTAACAGGAAATACTGGCACAACAAACTATGGCCGTTGCAGAGGAAATCAAATCCAACATGCTTCGAATCATTTTGCAACGCAGTATCTTTGCACCAATTTGCAAAATGCTATAACAGATTTTTATGTTTGGTGTTTGGACACATCCGATGCGGGTGGTGGCGGGATAGGATTGATATTGGGTGTCAACGACATGAGTCTTGAATACGGTGGTTTGTTTGATATTTGCGGCAATTGGCAACCTGCTCATTCAAGTCATAGGATAGGGACAAGCGTAGATATTGATAGAAGCGCGGAGTTATTAAATAATCCAGGACATTTTATAAGCTTAACATCATATCAAATTGATGCATTGAGCGAATTTGTGCGTGATCGTGGTGGTTATAGAGTAGTTGAAGCCACTATTCACTATGAATTTAGGGAGAGGTAACCATGAAAAATAGAACAATTTTAATAAAGGCCATCTATTTATTGCTAGCATTATATAGTAATAAATTAGATGGGCAGCAGCTTCCTTTTTTGTATGATGTGAGAGTCCAAGTTATTGTGGAATTCATTCCAAAGACAGGTATTTATATGTATAAATATAGAGTAAGTAATAGTGCCTCAAGTCAAGGTGCGGTGATGGCAATTGATATAGATATTTCAAGAAATTTGTTGAGCGTTGTTTATGATACCGTAGGACTTATATTTAAAAATGTTTTGATGGAATCTTCTTTTAGAAGAGAATATGCTAATTTGGGTCATCGGATTATTCCCGTAGGCTACCCCGATACGCCTAAATACTGGATTGGAAAGATTCGGAATGACGGTACAGGTGGATTCAGCGGGGACAGCCGAAACCTTATTCAACCAGGGCAAACGTTAGATGGTTTTGTGATGACAAGCAAAGCTTTGCCCGGGATTCGAACATTTATTGCACATCCACGTTATGATCCCAATGATTATTACCCAAGTATTGATGATGTAAGTGAAGAGGAAGCAGAACAGATTATCAATCAGATCGAAAAGGATTATGTTGAAATTAGTTTTCGAGGTATTACGATTGGCCCAGTTGCTCCACCTGCTATTTTTAATGCAGTTTCATATTTAGATACGCTTTTGTCTTACACCCGTCAGTCCAAAGACCTTGGCTGGATTACGGAGCAAGCTACAGCGGAGAAATACGAAGGCTATTTTACCATGGCCCAAAACATGCTTCAACAAAACCGCATTACTGAAACCAGGGCAAAACTCCAAGAGGTGTTGCAGGATGTGGAGGCAGACAGTGGAGCTTTTCTCACCAGTGAAGCGTATGCACTTTTACGGTACAATACGGAATATTTGCTTAGCCAACTTCCGGAATCAGAAGTTTCGCTGGATGATCTTATTGCGTATATCCGTAACGCCCAAGAAGAAGGAAAGATTAGCCCCGAAGGCATCGCGAATAGTCTGATTTCCAAGTTAGAGGAAGCGAAGAGACAGCTTGAGAAGGAGAAATCGAAGCAGGCGGTGAATGCGTTGAATGCGTTTTTGAACGAGCTTTCTCGTCAGCACCAGAAGCACATATCCGATGAGGTGTATGGGTATTTGAAGGAGAAGGTGGAGAGGCTCATCAGTCGGATTGATTCTTCTGGGTAGAGTGTTGATGTGTTGAGTGAATTGGGAAAAACCTTCTGGGATTTTGTAAGTCTCAGAAGGTTTTTATTTTTGTGAGAATGTATTAAATTACCAGGAAGGGGAGAGGTCATTTGACTGCGCTGACCAATTCGGATGGAAGGATTATGGTAACTTACACTGCGGCGCAATTTGGAGGCAGGTATGTGCTGATTGCCAGAACCAATATGGATGGGAGAAATCTTGAAGCCAGGGATACTTTGACAGTGAGGGTGCCGGGATTGATTGAACTTACTCCAGGAGAGTACTATGAATTGGTTGGGGCAC